>Ga0326721_10000083_pt1 | contig 66080 bp, 58 predicted proteins | sample SGPome_FD_203951 | JGI IMG/M metagenome (GOLD analysis project Ga0326721, IMG submission 203951) | Soil microbial communities from Southern Great Plains, Lamont, Oklahoma, United States - SGP_1_2016 | ecosystem: Engineered > Artificial ecosystem > Soil microcosm > Unclassified | place: USA...
GGACACTGCCGTGGCGAGCACTGCCGGCCGGACCGCGCCGCGCCGCCGCGCCGGACTGCGGCGGCGGGTCACCAGCCTGGCCGTGCTGGTCGGCGCCCTGACCGTGGTCGGCGGCGGCTACGCCATGCTCGCCCCGACGTCCGGCGCCGACGACACCGTCAGCAGCCAGGACGTGGAGGCCGGCCGCCAGCTGTACATCAACAGCTGCGTCACCTGCCACGGCGCCAACCTCGAGGGCGTCGCGGGCCGCGGCCCGACCCTGGTCGGCACCGGTTCGGCCGACGTCTACTTCCAGGTCAGCACCGGCCGGATGCCGGCCCCGACCCAGGGTGCCCTGGAGCTGCGCAAGGTGCCCAAGTTCACCGAGCAGGAGATCCTGCAGCTCGGTGCGTTCGTGCAGTCCAAGGGCGGCGGCCCGCAGGTCCCGGCCGCCGACGCCAACCTGCGGGCGGGCTCCGAGGCGCTCGGCGAGGGCGGCGAGCTGTTCCGGCTGAACTGCGCCTCCTGCCACGGCGCCACCGGGCACGGCGCGCCGCTGTCGGCCGGCAAGATCGCCCCGGACCTGTACCGCGCCACCGACCGGCAGCTCTGGACGGCCATGCTGGTGGGGCCGGAGAACATGCCGGTCTTCAGCAACAACCAGCTCACCCCTGAGCAGAAGCGCGCGATCATCGCGTACGTGGAGAACCTCAAGACCACCAAGGACCCGGGCGGTGCGGGCCTCGGCCGGATCGGCCCGGTCGCCGAGGGCCTGCTGATCTGGACCGCCGGCCTCGGCGTCCTGATGGTCTCGATCTTGTGGATCGGAGCACGGCTGTGAGCACCACCCACTCCCCTTCCTCCGGCGAGGAGATGACGGCCGAGGAGGCCGCGCAGCTGAGCCCGGAAGAGGCGATGATCGCCGGCGCGGAGGCCGACGGCATCTACATCGTGCACCGCCGCGAGCGGTTCCCGATCGCCGGCACCAAGGCCGAGAAGCGGGCCGAGCGCACCATCGCCACCGTCTTCGTGATCGGCTTCCTGGCCGCGGTGGCCTTCATCGTGGTGTTCTGCGGCGCGGTGCCCTACGAGTTCAAGCTGCCCGGGGCCGGCAACCAGAACTACCGGTACTTCACCCCGCTGCTCGGCGGCCTGCTGGGCCTGGCGCTGGCCTGCATCGGCATCGGCGTGGTGCTGTGGGCCAAGTGGCTGCTGCCGGAGGAGGAGGCGGTCCAGGACCGGCACGACGGTGCCTCCGACATGACCCAGCAGATCCTCGGCGCCGGCACGCTGGTGTCGGGCTTCGAGGACCTGGGCATCGCGCGCCGCTCGATGCTCAAGACCACCCTGGGACTGGCCGGTGGCGCGCTCGGCCTGGTGCCGCTGGTCGCGCTGGTTGGCGCCATGATCAAGAAGCCCGGCCGCGGGCCCGGGCAGAGCCTGTTCCACACCCCGTACGGCCCGGGCGTGCCGCTGGTGTACTCCGACGGCCGGCGGGTCAGCCCGGACGACCTGCAGCCCGGCGGCATCGCGACGGTGTTCCCCGGCGTGGAGGGCGGCGTCAAGAACAGCGACTCCCCCACCCTGCTGATCCGGCTCCGCCCCGGCCAGACGGTCAAGGCCCGCAAGAACCAGGCGAACTTCGGCTGGGGCGAGTACGTGGCGTTCTCCAAGATCTGCACCCACGCCGGCTGCCCGGCCTCGCTGTACGAGCAGAAGACCGGACGGCTGCTCTGCCCGTGTCACCAGTCGCAGTTCGACGTGCTGCAGGATGCCAAGCCGGTGTTCGGTCCCGCCACCCGCAGCTTGCCCAAGTTGCCGCTGGACGTGGAGATGGTCGACGGCAGGCAGTACTTTAAGGCCAGGGACGATTTTCCCGAGGCAATCGGCCCGTCTTTCTGGGAGCGGCCATGACCACCACTGATCCTGCGGACCTGCGCCAGGCCCCCACCGTCAAGAACCCGCGGCGGTACGAGAAGCCGGCCACCCGGATCGGCAAGACCGGTCGCTGGGCCGAGGACCGGCTGGGCGTGGCCGGCGGCCTGCGCAAGCAGTTGAACAAGGTCTTCCCCGACCACTGGTCGTTCATGATGGGCGAGATCGCGCTCTACTCGTTCATCATCCTGATCCTGTCCGGCACCTTCCTGACCTTCTTCTTCGACGCCTCGATGGGCGAGGTGCGCTACGACGGCTCGTACGTGCCGCTGGACGGCGTGGAGATGTCGCGGGCCTACGCCTCGACGCTCGACATCTCCTTCGACGTCCGCGGCGGCCTGGTGATGCGCCAGATCCACCACTGGGCCGCGCTGCTGTTCATGGCCGCGATGCTGGTGCACATGTTCCGGGTGTTCTTCACCGGAGCGTTCCGCAAGCCCCGTGAGCTGAACTGGCTGATCGGCCTGGGCCTGATCACGCTGGGCCTGGTCGAGGGCTTCGCCGGTTACTCGCTGCCCGACGACCTGCTCTCCGGCACCGGGCTGCGGATCGCCGCGGCCATCATGCAGTCGATCCCGGTGGTCGGCAGCTGGGCCGAGTTCATGGTCTTCGGCGGCAAGTTCCCGGGCACCGTGATCATCGGACGGCTCTACATCGTGCACGTGCTGCTGGTGCCCGGCATCCTGGCCGCGCTGATCGGTGCGCACATGGCGCTGCTGGTCAAGCAGAAGCACACCGAGTTCCCCGGCCCCGGCAAGACCGAGCGGACCGTCAGCGGCGAGCGGATGTACCCGACCTACGGCATGAAGGCCGGCGGCTTCTTCTTCATCGTGTTCGCGGTGTGCGCCGCGCTCGGTGGGCTGGCCCAGATCAACCCGGTGTGGCTGTTCGGGCCGTACAACCCGGCGCAGGTGTCGTCCGGTTCGCAGCCGGACTGGTACATCGGCTTCCTGGACGGCTCGACCCGGCTCTTCCCGTCCTGGGAGATCCGGCTGTTCGACCACACCATCCCGCCGCTGTTCTGGCCGACGCTGGTGCTGCCCGGCATCCTGTTCACCCTGGCTGGGGCGTATCCGTTCCTGGAGGCGAAGTTCACCGGGGACAAGTCTGCCCACAACCTGCTGCAGCGTCCCCGTGACGTGCCGGTGCGCACCGGCCTCGGCGCGATGGCGATCACGTTCTACGGCGTGCTACTGGTCTCCGGCGGCAACGACCTGATCGCCAAGGCCTTCGACATCTCGCTGAACGCGATGACATGGGCGGGCCGGATCTGCCTGCTGGTGCTGCCGCCGCTGGCCTATGCGGTCACCTACAAGATCTGCCTCGGCCTGCAGCGGCACGACCGCGAGGTGCTCGAGCACGGCATCGAGACCGGCATCATCAAGCTGCTGCCCAACGGCGAGTTCATCGAGGTGCACCAGCCGCTCGGCCCGGTGGACGACCACGGCCACGGCCAGCTGGCCTACGCCGGAACCAAGGTGCCGAAGAAGATGAACGAGCTCGGCAACCCGCGCGGCCACAAGATCCGGGGCTTCTTCTACCCGGTCCGCGAGAAGGCCGACGTCCAGGCCGAGCTCGACGCGCTGGCCGCCTCCGAGCGCGAGCAGCACCGCGAGCGCGAACTCACCGACTGACCCGGGCGCGCTATGCCGGACCAATACTGGTCGGCCACGTGCGAATGAGCGCAGCGATCTGTCAGGAGGATCGGTCTCAACTCCTGCACCGTCGCGCCCTCCGAGCTGGGATGCAGGACTAGACACAAATGTGAGAGCGGCCAAGACTGGTATCTACTGAAACACCGTCCGCGCTGGCGCGCCCAGTAACGCCTCTGCGTCGGGAGTGACATGACCGAACCGGACCGGGGTTATCACGATATTCGACACGGAGCCACGGCGTACTCTGCGGTAGTTGGCACGTTCGGCGCGATAGCAGTACCCGCAATTATCCTTGTCTTCACCACTCCGGTACCGCATGTTGCGAACGCGCCAACTCTGGCCACCTTTGCCACCGCGCTCCTCGTTGCCGGAATGTTCGGCAGTCTGTTGGGCGCCGTCGCGCTTGCCTACCTCGGCGCGGAGCGTGACCCAATTGCCGGACTTGCTCCGGCCATCGTTTATGCCGCAGTGCCCGTCGTCGTCTCTCTCTCCTGCATAGTCGGGGCATTCGAGGTACTGGCAGCGTTGTTCCAGCCCTCAGTAAAAACACTTTTTTCCATGGTGGTGGCCGCAGGCAGCCTATTCGGGGTCGTCTATACCTGCTTCGCCGTTGTCCACAGCGTAAAGCTTGGTCCTACAGGCGAGACGCGCGGTGCGTGGCTGGAAGCTCAGCAGATTCGTGAACACGCCGGTGCCGTTAAGGCAGCATGGCTACTTGGCGGAGTGACCATAACTCCAGTTTTGCTAGCCATGGCCTTGCGACTGGCGGGAGCGCATCTGCGGCCGACCCCGTCCATCATTACCTTGGATGTGCTAATCGCACTAGCGCTGATAGCGACGGGTCCGCTGCTGGCGATCTTGCGCACCGTTCCATCCCGAACGCCAGAAGAGCAGCGAGGTCTCCGCCTGCACGAGATGTACACAGCGGACTTCGCGATCAGCGGATTTACGCTTCTTCTACTTTTTACGTTGCCCTAAGACTGAACCAGAGATCGCGCTCTAGCGCAGGGGCGACCGGTCGCCGGTGTAGTACTCGAAGAGCAGACCGCCGCTGGTGAACAGGATCATGATCACGCCGAGACCGACCAGCCAGTACTGCACGGTCGCCATGCCCATGGCGGTCACCATCGCACCGAAGGCGATCGCGACGGGCCAGTAGCTGCCGGGCGAGAAGAAGCCCAGCTCGCCGGCGCCCTCGGCGATCTCGGCGTCGTTGCGGTCCTCCGGCCGGGCGTCGATGCGCCGCGAGACGAACCAGAAGAACGAGCCGCTGATGCCGAACAGGCCGCCGGACAGGACCAGCGCCGCGGTGCCGGCGACCTCCATGCCGTGGCTGTTCTGCTTGGTCCAGCCGGCGTAGATGCCGGCGACCACGAAGCAGAAGAGCGCGACCCACAGGAAGATTCTGGATTCAGGTTTCATCGCTGCCCTCCCCTAGCTCGCACCGGTGCCGCAGGTCTGCGCACGCTCGGACGCCGACCGATGCTGGCGCTCGGTCACGAAGGGATAGGTGGTGGTGGCACACGGGGCTTCCCCGATGGCCTGCAGTGCCTTGCGCTGCTTGGCCGGATCACCGGACGGGATCGAGGCCAGGGCCGACAGGTACTTGGCGTAGTTGTCGGCGGTGACCACCCGGACCTCGAAGTTCATCTGCGAGTGGTAGGTGCCGCACAGCTCGGCGCACCGGCCGACGAAGTGCCCGGTGGAGGTGGCGGTGAACTCGAACTCGTTCGGCTTGGGCATCGGGATCACGTCGCGCTTGAACAGGAACTCCGGCACCCAGAAGGAGTGGATGACGTCCTTGCTGACCTCGATCACCCGCACCTTCTTGTCCACCGGCACCACCAGGATCGGGATCTCGTCCGAGGTGCCGACCGTGGACAGCGGCTTGCCGGCGGCCGGGTCGCTGCTCGAGTAGTTGGTGGCCTGCGAGGCGCCGTTGACGGTGTTCGACTTGTACTGGAACTCCCAGTTCCACTTGAACGCGACCACCTGGACGACGGTGTCGGGGTTGGGCGACAGCTTGTCGACGTAGTCCTCGGTGACGGCGGTGAAGTAGAACAGCCCCGCGATGACCACGAACGGCGCGATCGAGTACGCGATCTCGATCGGCAGATGGTACTTGGTCTGGGTGGGCAGCAGGTCGTCGGTCTTGCGGTAGCGGAAGCAGCACCAGAAGATCAGGCCCCAGACGATCACCCCGACGACGAGCGCGGCCACCGAGGACCAGGTCCACAGGGTGCGCATCCGGTCGGCCTGGTGGGTGACCCCGGTGGGCCAGCCGAAACGGAGCTTCATCTCGACGTCGTGGGCGGTGCACCCGGACAGCAGCACGGCAACGCCCGCGAGCAGGCCGAGCCGGGTGAGCCGGGACCGGAGACTGCGCTGCACTGGCGAAACCGCCCTTCCTTCATCCGGCCGGGTCGAGGCCATTCCCGCCTCGAGGATCCCGCACGTGCGAGCGTATCTGAGAACAGCGCACGGCAGCGGTGAGGGGTGGTTCGTGGCGTCAGGTAGCGGCCGGGTCGACTGCGGCGGCGGCCGGACCGAGGCCGTACTACCGTCTGACGGCATGGACCAGCCGGGCTCGGGCTACTTCGACGCCGCGGCCGGGCTGCCACTGCACCCGGTGGCCGCCGAGGCGATGCAGGCCGCCTGGGCCGACGGGTGGGCCGATCCGTCCCGGCTGACCGGCGCCGCCCGGCGCAGCGCGATCCTGCTGGACGCCGCCCGGCAGGCTGCGGCCGAGGAACTCGACGTGCGCCCGGACGAGCTGAGCTTCCTGCCGTCCGGCGTGCATGCCCTGCAGCACGGCCTGCTCGGCAGCCTCGCGGGCCGGCGGCGGGCCGGCACCGTGCTGCTGCACTCGGCGGTGGAGCACTCGGCGGTGTTCGCCGCGGCCGACTGGCACCGCGTGCACGGCGGCGAGGTCGAGGTGGCCGGCGTGGACGGCACCGGCCGGGTCCGGATCTCTGAGTTCGTGGAGCTGGCCGGCCGGCCCGGGGTGGCCACCGCGGTGCTGCAGGCGGCCAACCACGAGGTCGGCACCCGGCAGCCCGTCGCCGAGGCGGCCGAGCAGCTCGCCGGCCTCGGCGTGCCGCTGGTGGTAGACGCCGGCCACGACCTGGTCTACGGCCGGCCCCCGGATGAGGCGCCGGTCTTCACCGCCGACGCCCGGCTGTGGGGCGGTCCGGCCGGCGTGGGGCTGCTGGTGGTCCGCCACGGCACCCGGTGGCGGCCGCCCTTCCCGACCGACGAGTCCGAGTCCGGTCGCTCGCTCGGCCCGCCCAACGTGCCGGCCATCGTGGCCGCGGTCGCCGCGCTGCGCGCCACCCGGGCCGGCCGGGAGGCCGAGGGACGCCGGCTGGCCGGGCTGGTCGACCGGATTCGCGAGCAGGTGCCGCTGGCCGTACCGGACACCGTTGTGCTCGGGGACCCGGTAGACCGGCTGCCGAACCTGGTCACCTTCTCCTGCCTGTACCTCGACGGCGAGGCGCTGCTCACCGAGCTGGACCGGCGCGGCTTCGCGGTCTCGTCCGGCTCGTCGTGCACCTCCGACACGCTGACCCCGTCCCATGTGCTGGTCGCGATGGGCGCGCTGACCTCGGGCAACGTCCGGATTTCGCTGCACCCGGGCGTCGGCCAGGCCGACGTCGAGCGGTTCCTGGCGGTGCTGCCCGACGCGGTGGCCGCCGTGCGGGCCCAGGCGCCCGGGTCGCCCGCCGTCCGGGAGACCGAGGGCCGGACCGAAGCAGCCACGGTGCTGGACAGCCGGGGCCGGCGCTGCCCGCTGCCGGTGCTGGACCTGGCCCGGGCACTGCCCGACCTGGCGATCGGCGCCGAGCTGACGGTGCTGGCCGACGACCCGGCAGCAGCCGGCGACATCGCGGCCTGGTGCCGGATGCGCGGCCAGCAGCTGGTCGGCCAGCAGGACGCGGGCGACGGCGGCACCGCCTACCGGGTGCGGCGCGTCCGGTGACCGGTCGAGCTTCTGGGAGTATTGACCCCATGAGCGTGCAGATCACCGACATGCACACCGAGCAGACCGACATCGACGGGCTGCTGGTCATCACCGTCAAGCAGGTCAGCGACCCGCGCGGCACCGTCCGGGAGTTCTTCCGGCTCTCGACCCTGGACGGCTTCGGCACTCTCCGCCAGATCAACGTCACCGAGTCCGGTTACGGCGCGGTGCGCGGGCTGCACGGCGAGTCCACCACCAAGCTGGTCGGCTGCGTGGCCGGGCAGGCGCTCGGTGCCTACCTCGACACCCGGCCGGACTCGGCCAGCTACGGCAAGGTGGTCACCGTCGACCTCTCCCTCGGCGTCCAGGTGCTGGTGCCGCCCGGCGTGTGCAACGGGTTCCAGTCGGTGAGCCGCGAGGGCAGCCAGTACCTGTACTGCTTCACCGACGAGTGGTACCCGGGCATGCCGGGCATCGCGTACTCGCCGCTGGACGAGGGCCTGGGGTTCAGCTGGCCGATCCCGGTGGACGCCGGCAACCCGGCGCAGATCTCGGCCAAGGACGCGGCGGCGGCGAAGTTCAGCGAGCAACGGATGGACGGCTGACATGTGCGGACTCATCGGTTACCTCGCGGCTCCCGCCGCCGAGGACCAGCTGCCCGAGACCCGCGCGGCCATCGAGGCCTCGCTGGCCCAGATGCGCCACCGCGGCCCGGACGACGCCGGCACCTGGTCCGACGACGAGGCGGTGATCGGCTTCCGCCGGCTGTCGCTGATCGACTGGGAGCACAGCCACCAGCCGCTGCCCTACCTGGCCCAGCGCTACCAGCTGATCTTCAACGGCGAGATCTACAACTACCTGGAACTGCGGGACCGGCTGCAAACCGAGTTCGGCGCGACGTTCGAGACCCAGGGCGACGGCGAGGCGATCCTGGCCGGCTACCACTACCTGGGTGAGAGCGTCGTCAACGAGCTGCGCGGCATGTTCGCCTTCCTGATCTGGGACAGCCAGGAGCGGGTGCTGTTCGGGGCCCGGGACCCGTTCGGCATCAAGCCGCTCTACACCTACACCGACGAGCGCGGCTCGTTCTTCGCCTCGGAGAAGAAGGCGCTGCTGGCGGTCGCCCCGGAGATCGCCAAGGCCGGCGACGCGGCGGTGAACACCGAGGCCCTGCAGCACTACCTGACCCTGCAGTACGTGCCGGAACCGGCCTCGATGCACCGCCAGATCACTCGGATCGACTCGGGCACCAGCTTCACGCTGCGTCCCGGCGGGGTCGTCGAGACGAAGCGGTACTTCACCCCGGACTTCCCGATCCGTCCGGTGGCCGAGCCCGACAAGCTGTACCACGAGATCGCCGAGGTGCTGCGGGACTCGGTGGCCAAGCACCTGCGTTCGGACTTCACGGTCGGCTCGTTCCTGTCCGGCGGCATCGACTCGACCGCGATCGCTGCGCTGGCCCGCGAGCACAACCCGAAGCTGCTCACCTTCACCACCGGCTTCCAGCGGGAGGGCTTCTCCGAGATCGACGTGGCGGCGGAGTCGGCGGCCGCGATCGGCGTCGAGCACATCACCAAGGTGGTCAGCCCGCAGGAGATGATGGACACCCTGCCGTTGATCGTCTGGTACTTGGACGATCCGGTGGCCGACCCGGCACTGGTGCCGCTGTACTTCATCGCCCGCGAGGCGCGCAAGCACGTCAAGGTGGTGCTGTCCGGCGAGGGCGCCGACGAGCTGTTCGGCGGCTACACCATCTACCGCGAGCCGATCTCGCTGCGGCGCCTGACCGCCGCGCCGGATCCGGTTCGCCGGCTGCTCGGGGCGCTTGGCCGGACGCTGCCGGAGGGGATGCGCGGCAAGGACCTGCTGCGCCGGGCCTCGATCGGCATCGAGGAGCGCTACTACGGCAACGCCCGGATCTTCCGTCCCGAGGACATGGTCGGGCTGCTTCGCACGTACTCGCCAGACGTCAGCTACACCGACGTCACCGCGCCGTACTACGCGGCTTCCACGCATCTGGACGACTCGACCCGGATGCAGTACATCGACCTGTTCACCTGGCTGCGCGGCGACATCCTGGTGAAGGCCGACAAGATGACGATGGCCAACTCGCTGGAGTTGCGGGTGCCGTTCCTGGACCGCGAGGTATTCCGGGTGGCCTCGGCGATCCCGGTGGAACAGAAGATCACTCGCGAGACGACCAAGTACGCGCTGCGCCGGGCGCTGGCCGAGATCGTCCCGGCGCATGTCTTGAACCGGCCCAAGCTGGGCTTCCCGGTGCCGACCCGGCCGTGGCTGCGGGCCGAGATGTACGAGTGGGCGCGCGACATCATTTCGTCGGCCGGCACTGACCACCTGATCGACACTCAGGCGGCGTTGCGGTTGCTGGATGCGCACCGGGACGGGCCGCATGACTACTCGCGCAAGATCTGGACGCTGCTGGTGTTCATGATCTGGCACGGCATCTTCGTCGAGGGGCGAATTCGTCCGGAGGTGCCGCAGCCCGAGTACCCGGTGGCGATCTGATGATCTTCCGGTGGCTGCGGCGCGACCGTAAGGAGCGGCAGCGGGTTGTCGGCAGCTCGGCCGCGCTAGGCCGGGCTGGGGTGGAGGGCTACCCCGGCGATTTCGTCGGTGCTGTGGTGCCTCGGTATGAGCCGCACCCGGACGGCCTAGCCGACCCGGGCGAGGTGGTGTGGGCCTGGGTGCCCTACGAAGAAGACCACAACCGCGGCAAGGACCGGCCGGTGTTGATCATCGGCCGGGACGGGGAGTACCTGCTGGGGCTGATGCTGACCTCGAAGGACCACGATCGCGACCACGGGGACGAGGCCCGGCACGGCCGGCACTGGCAGGACGTCGGCTCTGGCGACTGGGACGGCCAGCACCGGCCCAGCGAGGTGCGGCTGGATCGAGTACTGCGGCTACGTCCGGAAGGGGTGCGCCGAGAAGGCGCAGCGCTTAGCCGGCCGGTGTTCGACCAGGTCAGCCAAGCCTTCACCGCCCTGCGCCGCAACTAGCCTGCAACCGACTGCGGCTCGCAGTCCTGCAACCTTGAGGCTGGGCCTCCTCTCGACGTTACGCTAATGACTCAGCCACTACGACACCTTCTCGTTGTGATATTTCCAGCGAGCGTCAAGAGCCGAGGGCAAAAAAGCCAGGCTGAGGGCTGCGAGCGCGCCAGCGAGCGCGATAAGCAAAGTGCCGATGGCGACAGCGCTCCGCTGTCGGCTTACTATCGCTATCACTTCGAAGGGCGACTGTGGAGTCCAGCCCATGGTTGATGGCGTATTTACTTTCGGCTCCGAACTCGTCTCGTTATTCATCCAATCTGGATTTAATTGCACGTACTGACAGGCCACCGTTGCGAGAACGACTTCTGGAAAGGACAGGGGAATCCCGCTCCATTGCGTAATGGTTTGGCCCGCTTGGCTTGGTGAGCTGAGGTCCGGCAGGCTAGTGATGTGGTGGAACCGATCCGGCTTGGAGTCCGTCTGTGCCGGTCCTTGGAGAGTCACTAATATGCTCCCCTCCGAGGCGCTGACATCCCCACAAGGACCATAAGCCGTGGTCTCGCTCACCTTTTGAGGGATGCGGCCACCGATCAGTTGGCAGATTGGTGCACCAACAGCCGGCTTCTCGTCGGGCGACCTTACGCACCGTCGATATTCAGTGACCACTTCCGTGGATGCCGTCACAGTTGCCAAGACCGCGGAACCGGTGAGCATAAACACGAATTCATGGTCTTGTAGCGAGGGTTTGAACCTCAACTGATATGTGAGCTGCGGATGGTCGCTCTGTTCGACATAGGTGGTGATGGTGACAAACGATACGTCGACATCGGAGGACGCACCGCTTCCGCTCTGAACTGCTACAACTGCCGTACCGGGCACCGTACGGTTCGGTCCTGGATCCACGAAGGCTGGCTGAGCAATCCATCCACATAGAATCGCCGCAATCATTGCCACAAGGCACAGGAACAGTGTCCTGCGGCTTCGCTGCAATGATCTTCGAGCAGCGTTGAGTTTGGCATCGTGACTAGATCGCGATGCCACCGATAATGTCGCGATCTCACTCAGCATGTTCCCGAGTCGCTGGTTGATACTTTCAAGTCGCTCATCGACACCGAGGGCTTGTCGCCGACTGAAGCGTTTCCACACATCGCGATCCTAAGCGCATATATCGCGCACCACGTCTCAAGCTCGGGTTTCGGGCCCATGAAGTGACAGCCGGATTGATTTGGCCTGGCATCGCGTTTCAGACGCCCTTGCTGACGATGTCGACGCCGTTCTTGCCATGCGTGGTGACCTGCACCTGGGCGGTACCCGGTAAATCGAGTGGATCCGGGTCGGCTGGCACATTGGTCAGTCGACGATCATCTTCTCCAGGCCGAGATAGGTCCGCGCCGCCCAGGACACCGGATCGGCGGCGAAGTGGCGCTGCATAGCCCGGTCGTCCAGAGCGTTGGCCAGCGCCGCCATGATCATGGACTGGTCCAGGACCAGGTACCGGTGGCCGACCGCACCCGTCACCGGGTTGACCGCGTCGAAGAAGCCACCCACGCCGTACACACCGGGATAGTGCGAACGCAGCGCGGCGATGTTGGCAAACGCCTGCTGCGGCGCCACATCCAGCGCGAGGAAGGAAGCGTGCGGCGTGACCACATCCTCAGTCGCGCAGCCGTGGCACTGCGACAGCCCCTGGTTCGGGTGGCTGGCGTCCGCCCCGGCCCCGTAGTACGGGAACACCAGGCCCTCCACGCCGAACCCGCCGTAGCCGCCACTGTCGTCGGCCGTGCTGGACGGCGACATGCCCCAGACCGGATAGCCAAGCTGCTCCCTCGCGTACTTGATCTGCACCCGCGCGGTCCGCTCGTCTGCCAGCCCGAAGCTGTGCCGGCCCCACGACGTCTCCGGCACCACCTCGTTGGCCATCAGCCCCTCGAACATCCCGCCGGCAAAGGTCGGGATGAAGCTCAGGTCCGAGCCCGGGTAGACGTAGTGCCCCTCCCACACCGGGAACCGCTGCCCGGACTGCGGGTCCGCATAACTTACCCAGCTACCTGGCATCGGCCACTGCCCCTGCCAGGAGAAGTCCGGGTCGGTGGCCTGGCAGTCCGGGAACGGCGCCGGCGGCGGCAGCTCCCGCCAGCTGCGCCACCACACGTTGCCGGGCATCTGGTGCAGCCCCATCCCGATGTAGGCCGAGATTCGCGGATCGCTGTACAGCGCGCCGTTGTGGTAGTAGTGCGTCCAGTTGTCGCCCTCATCCGGCGGCAAGCCCGCGTAGTACCCGCCGTACATCTGCCCGGTCGGCTGGTTGCCGGCGATCGCCGGGTTGACGTTGCAGTGCGTCTCGGCCCGGTCGTCGTAGAACAGCCCGAAATCCATCTCCCCGAGCAGGGCGCTCGCCTGCGCGCTCACCCCGGGCAGCGCCTGCCGGACCTCGATCAGGCCCGAGGCGTACCAGCCGTTGTCGACGTTGGAGAGGAAGTAGCAGTTGTCGAACGTCGGCGTCGGCTCGGTGGTGCAGTCGATGTCGCCCGGGTTGCGGATCACGTGGCCGGTCGTGGTGTCGTACCACTGGAACAGGAAACCGTCGAAGCGCCTCAGCTGCGCCACCGCGGTCAGCGTGGCCCCAGCGAGCTCGTTCGCCTGCGCAGCAGTGATCAGGCCGAGGTCCTTGGCCGCCACCACCGCCCACAGGTACACCCCGATGTTGGCGGCCGAGGTGTACCTGCCGTACCCCGTCGGGGTCGCCGAGCCGCCGGCGAAGGTCACGTTGTCCAGCGGCAGGTGCGTCGCCGGATCGACGTCGACGCCGTAGAACTTCCAGGTGTCCCGGGCGATCGCCAGGAGGCTGGCCCGCTGTGCCGGACTCAGCCCGTGGAACCGCGCAACCGACGAACCAGACCCGACCGAACCAGACCCAGCGGGACCGGGCGCGGCGGATCCCGCGACGGGTAGCGATAGCAGGGCGATCACGGCCGGAACCATGACCAGCCAGCGCCGGGCGATTCTTGTCATCAGGTGCACCTACCTCGCATCAAAACCTGCCTCGAATCCCCCGCGTCGGTCCGGCACTGCGCCGAAAGCACCTACCCCCTGACCATGAACGACGTGGTCATGCTCGCCTTGGAGCTGTCGCCGACGTAGACATCGATCTGGCCGGGTTCGACCACGAACCGTCCGGAGTTGTCGTAGAAGCCGACATCGCGCCGGTCGAGCCGGAACGAGACGGTCTTGGTCTGGCCGGGCGCCAGGGTGAGTCGTTCGAAGCCGCGTAGCCGGCGAACCGGTTGCGAGAGACTGGCCACCGGATCGTGGATATACAGCTGCGCCACCTCATCCCCGGTGCGGCTGCCGGTATTGGTGACCTTTACGGTCGCCGTGACATGGCCCTTCGGCGACATCGACGCCGAGCTCAACTTCAACTCGGAGAATGCGAACGTGGTGTAGCTCAGGCCGTACCCGAACGAGTACAACGGGTCGCAGGTGTTCAGGTCGCGGTAGCGCGAGTTGTACTTCGACGCGATGTCGCACGGCCGGCCGGTCGGCTCGTGGTTGTAGTAGATCGGTATCTGCCCGACGTCGACCGGGAAGGACACCGGCAGCTTGCCCCCGGGGTTGACCTTGCCGAACAGCACGTCGGCCACCGCATTGCCGGCCTGGACGCCCGGGAACCACGCCTCCAGGATCGCCGTCGCCTTCGCCGCGACCTTGGTCAGCGTCAGCGGCCGGCCGTTGAACAGCACCACGGTGAACGGCTTGCCGAGTGCGGCGATCCGGTCGATCAGCTGCTGCTGGTCACCGGGCAGGTCGATGGTGCTGCGGGAGGCGGCCTCGCCGCTCATCTCCCTGGTCTCGCCGAGCGCCAGCACGATCTGATCGGCCGACTGAGCCGCTGCAACGGCGGCGTCGAACCCAGGACCGGCCGGACAGTCGTCGGCGGGCTTGTAGTCCGGCGGCTCGGTGTTTGGCAGGTCGCAGGCCTTGGTGAACGTTGTCGTCCCGGTGCTCTGCGCCTTGATCCCGGTGTACAGGGATACCGCATCCTCGTCGCGCCCGGTTCCCCACCAGGGCCCGAGCATGTCGTGCTGGTCGTCGCCCAGCGGCCCGATCACCGCCGTGTTCTTCGCAGGATCCAGCGGCAGCGCCGAGTTGTCGTTCTTCAGCAGCACCATCGAGCGGGCCGCGTCCTTGCGCGCGAGCGCCACCGCGTCCGGCCGCAGCTGCGCGGGCTCCGCCTTCGACACGTCGACGTAGGGGTGCTCGAACAGGCCGGCGCGGAACTTCACCCGCAGGATGCGCCGCACCGCGTCGTTGATCCGGGCCATCGAGATCCGATGCGAGGCAACCAGCTGGGCGCCGAAGTCCCGGATCAGCGTGCTGGTCATCTCCGAGTCCAGGCCGGCGTTGAGCGCCTTGGCCGCCGCGTCCGGCCCGTCCGCCGCGAAACCGTGCCCGCAGTCGCCGGACGCGGGATTGACCGGCGGGCACGCCCGCATCTCGGCGACCGCCGCCCAGTCACCCTCGATGAAGCCGTCGAAGTCCCACCGCTTCTTGAGGATGTCGGTCATCGTGGAGCGGTCGCCGCAGCCGGGCACGCCGTTGATCGAGTTGAACGAGCACATGAAGGTGCCGGCGCCGGCGTCCAGCGCCGCCTTGAAGGGCGGCAGGTAGAGGTTCCACAGCCGCTGGATGGACAGGTCGGTGGTGTTGTAGTCGCGGCCGCCTTCCGGCTGGCCGTAGGCGACGAAGTGCTTGGGGCTAGCGATCTCCTTGTCGGGCCGGCTGTAGTCGTTGCCCTGGTAGCCCTTGACGCGGGCGGCCGCCAGCACCGAGCCGAGGTAGGGGTCCTCGCCGGAACCCTCCACGATCCGGCCCCACCGCGGCTCGTGTGAGACGTCCACCATCGGGCCGTACGCCTGCTTGAGCCCGACGGCGGCCGATTCCCGGGCGCCGATGGTGGCGTCGTCCCTCGCCGCCTGGGGGTCGAAGCTGCTGGCCGTCGCCAGCGGAACCGGGAAGACCGTCCGGAAGCCGTGGATCGTGTCGAACGCGAACAGCAGCGGGATGTGCAACCGCGACTGCTCGACCGCGATGTGCTGGAGGCGGTTGATCGTGACCGGATCGGTCACGCTCAGCACCGAGCCGAGGCCGTTGCGCACCTCGGAGTCGGTGACCATGAAGTCGGGAAGCAGCTGGATCTGCTCCAGCTTCTCCTGCAGGGTCATCTTGGCCACCAGGGCGTTCACCCGCGCCTCGATCCGCCGGCCGGGCTCGCTCGTCGCGTCACTGGCGAGACCGCCCACCAGCAGGCTGGCGAGGAAGGCGGGCACAGCGACCGCCACGAGCCGGCGGGACGCGAACCGGTGCCTGCGCAAACCTGTCATCGGGGACCTCCTCCAGGCCGACCAGCATCCGCAAACCGCTGCGATGCCTAGAGGTCCCTTCGCTGGAAGCGTCCTCGACGCAGCAGGTACGGGAGCTACTTCCTGAGAACGACCTTAGAAGCCATGCCGTGAACGGGTGGTCAAGATTTCCCGTTTCATGATCACTCGGTCGGGTTCGGGCGACAGGCTGGTAATGCCGCTGCTAGTGCCCCCATTGCCTGAGCTGTGCTTCGATGGCGACGATGTGGTCGCGGTACCACTTCATCAGCGCGTCGTACTTGGCGCCCGGATCGCTCATCGGGTCGTCGGGGATCGGCAGCCTTTGCATCTTGTGCTCGAATTCGGTGATCTGGTTGGCAAGGCCCCTTCCGATGGTCTGCTCGGTTACCTGCTTCAGCTCCTTGAGGGAGCAGAACACCTGGTAGGTGTAGACGTACTCATAGATTGTCTCGTTGGAGAAGAAACTCTCGGAGTTGTAGGCCTGCTCGCTGACACCCACGAACATCTGCATCCCCAGGTCGAGATACTTGCTGGTGATGCCGCTGCTGAATGTGCCGCTGGCGGTGGTGCCGAAGTCGTAGATGACGTTGCCGAGCACGTCGAAGACCTTGCCGGCGATGAGGAGCTCGACGGCCGCCGGCTGCTCGACGGCGGAGCCCAACACCTCCTTGACCTCCTTCTGTGCAGCCCCTTCGACAGTGGTTCCAGCAGGCGCCCCGGTACCGGCGAAGACAGCGCCGGCAACCGCCTGGAGGCCGTTCAGGAGCTGGCCGAAGAAGAACGAGGGCTCGTGGACGAAGTCGAGGTTGCGGCCGCTGACGAGAATCCTGGCGTCTGGCGTACCGGCCTTCCACCGGGCGATCTGGTCCCCGAGGCTCTGGTCCATGGCGTCGGCCCGGGCATTCAGCTCGTCCCGCATGCCCTTGAGGTAGTTCGCGAATTCCCTGTCCCTGGCTTCCAGGTCCTGAATGGATGGGGACTTTCCCATTACGGTCCTCCACTCTGCTGCCTCGTCGCGCGCCGGAAATCGGCGACTGGAACGGCTGGGCCGGTTACATCTTCGTCGGATACCGCGAGCGGTCGTCACCAAAACCGTGAACGGGTGGGCAAGATTCTCCGGCACGGCACGATGGCCCGGCGGGACCTCCGCATGGCAGCAGATCCGGATACGGCCTACCGGCCGGGGCAGTTCTCAGGAGCCCGGTTTGGCGCGTTAGCGAGCGGACCTCCGCCTGAGATGGCTAGCATCGCGCCCGCAGGCGGTAGCGCCTCGGGAGGGGGTGTCGTGACGACAAGCGTTATCGGGCGCCGGGAGATCCCTCGGTCGGTAGGCCGAGCATCGGTGATCATGGGGCTCTACGCGACCGTGAGCGTGCTGTGGGTTCTCCTCGCCCTGCTGTTCAGCTGGGAGCTGGCTGCGTTGGTCGAACCCGAGGCTGTCCTGCTCTGCACCCTGACCTACTACGTGCGCCGCGGGCGTCAGTGGGCACGAGTGGTCACCTGGGTGTTCTTCGGGTTGTCGGCTGCCATGTATGCGGTGGCGTTGGTGGAGCTGCTCTTCACGCCTTCGGTCATTCCCACGGCGACGGCACTCCTGTTCTTCGTCCTGAGCTGCGCCGTCTGCCTGTGGCTGGCTACCCCTGACAGCAACGAGTTCTTCGCGGCGCGAGGACGCATCACGCGGAGCTATGACTCCGCTCCGGTGGGCCGAGACTCGATAGTGACGCGGCAGCAGCCGTTCTTCACACCTCCCCCGGCCCCTGGGTGGTACCCCGCCCCGGACCTGCCGAACGACCAGCTGTACTGGGACGGCGTGGGATGGACGGCGCGGCGACGGTGGACCGCGGCGGGCTATCGGGACGTCGGCAACGCCGACCCCGCGCTGCAGGCGGCAGCCCGGCAGTCCACGGCGACCACGGTGGTCGCGCCCGACGCACGGTCGCACTACCGCACGGCGGTCTTCCTGGTCGCCCTCGCCGTAGTCCCCCCGGTGATCGCCATCGTCACCATGAGGATCACCGGGCACTTCTACTACGGGCCGCTGCACCTGTCCTAGCTGGTGACGGCGTGGCGCTCACCCGACGGTCCGCTCCCGGCGGGATCGGCGGCGTTCAGCGGGTGAGCAGCGGCAGCACGTCGGCGGCCGCGTCGTCCCCGTAGGACTCGGCGAGCCGGTCGGCGAACTCGTGCGGCTTGACCACGTACTCCTGGGTGCCCACGGTCTCCAGCACCAGGGTGGCCAGCAGGCTGCCGACCTGTGCCGACCGCTCCCAGGACAGCCCCCAAGTCCGCCCGGCGAGGAACCCGGCCCGGAAGCCGTCGCCCACCCCGGTCGGGTCGACCTTGGCGCGCTCCTTGGCGACCGGCACGTGCACCTTGTCCAGGCCGGCACCCACGATGTCGACGCCGTTCTTGCCGTGCGTGGTGACCTGCACCTGCACCTGGGCCAGCACGTCGGCGTCGCTCCAGCCGGTCTTGGACTCCAGCAGGCTCTTCTCGTAGTCGTTGGTGAACAGCAGCTCCGCCCCCTCGACCAGGGTGCACAGCTCGTCGCCGCTCATCCGGGCGATCTGCTGGGAGGGGTCGGCGGCGAACCGGTAGCCGCACTCGCGGGCCTCCACCGAGTGCCGCACCATCGCGGCCGGGTCGTCGGCGCTGATCACCACCAGCTCGGCCGAGGTGCGCTCGACGGCCGGCCGCAGCTCGATGTTGCGGGCGTCGCTCATGGCGCCGGCGTAGAACGAGGCGATCTGGCACATGTCCTCGTCGGTGGTGCACACGAACCGGGCGGTGTGGTGCTCGGCGGAGACGTACACCGAGTCGCAGTCCACCCCGTTGCGCTCCAGCCAGGCCCGGTAGTCGGCGAAGTCCTCGCCCACCGCGCCCACCAGCACCGGCCGCTCGCCGAGCTGGCCCATCCCGTAGGCGATGTTGGCGGCCACCCCGCCCCGCCGGACCACCAGGTCGTCGACCAGGAAGCTCAGCGACACCTGGTGCAGCTGATCGGCCAGCAACTGCTCGGCGAACCGGCCCGGGAAGTGCATCAGGTGATCGGTCGCGATGGATCCGGAAAGCAGGACGGGCATGTGTGGTCAGCCACCTTCAGACAAGGGAACGGGCGTCCTCGGCACCTGCTGGTACAGCGAGTGCGTAGGACGCCCGTCCGGAAGTTGGGGTTGTGGACTAGCCGCAGAAGGAGTTGCCGCAGGCGCAGCCGCCCCCGGCGTTCGGGTTGTCGATCTCGAAGCCCTGCTTCTCGATCGTGTCGGTGTAGCTGATGGTGGCGCCGGTGAGCAGCGGCACGCTGGCCCGGTCGACCACCAGCGGAACGCTGCCGGCACCCTCGATCGGCTGGTCCACCAGCACGTCGCCGTCCAGCGAGCGCTCGTCGAAGAACAGCTGGTACTGCATGCCGGCGCAGCCGCCCGGCTGCACGGCGATGCGCAGCCGCAGGTCGTCGCGGCCCTCGGCGTCGAGCAGCTCGCGGACCTTCAGGGCCGCGGCCTCGGACAGCGCCACGGGTGCGGTGACGGTGGGCTCGGCCGGGGTGATCGAGATCTCGGTGGTGGTCATCTAGTCCCCAAACAGTCGCTGTGAGCAGAACGGGCTCAGCAGTGGTCTCAGCACGATCCTGCCAGGCCAGCCGCTGGAAGGGCCAACTGCTGATCGCCGGGCAGCTATTCCCATAATACGGCGCTTCGGGCCGTTCGGTGCCACCACCCGGTGCCGGCGGTGGTGTGGCGGGCCACTCGGCCCCGCGCTAGCCGTCCCGCCGGGACTCGCCGGCCGGTGGCTGGCCGGGTGCCCGCCGGCCCTCGGTCCACAGCGAGTTGGGCTCGGGTTCCGGGTCGTCCCGGTATTCCTCGTCCTGCAGCTGGCCGGTCTTGCCGGCGTAGCCCGGATGCCCTCCGCCGGAGTAGTGGCCGGCCGGCAGCTGGGTGGTGGCCGCGTCGTCGGCCGGCAGCCGGGTGGTGGCTGTGTGCCCGGCAGGCAGCTGGGTGGTGGCCGCGTCGCCGGCCGGTACCGGCTCGCCCTGCAGCCGGCGGCGGGAGTCCTCGATCTCGGACTCCCGGAAGCTGGGCTCGGCGTCGTCGCGGGCCCGCTGGCGTTCCCGGGCCCGGATGAAGAGGTTGTCCAGCGCGAGCGGCCCCGGCCCGCCGAGCAGGAACACCGACAGCGCCGCCGCCAGCGCCAGCTCGACGGAGGTGAACCAGCCGCTGGAGCCGGTGTACTCCTTCACGCCGTTCCAGTTGATGCTCAGCACGATCAGGGTGGTCAGCGCCATGCCGCCCAGGGCCGCCAGCCGGGTCAGCAGGCCGACCAGCAGGCCCAGCCCGATGGCGATCTCGGCGTAGGCGGTGAGGTGCCCGAACAGCGAGGCGTGGTCGCTCAGCGGGCCCAGCGCTCCCCCGATCGGGGTGTCGCCGTTGCGGGCCGCGTCCACCGCGGACTTGAAGCCGTTGCGCGAGTTCGGGTCGAAGAAACCGGGATAGCTGAACTTGGCATAGCCGGCGAAACAGAACAGGGCAGCCAGGAACAGCCGCAGCGGCAGCACCGGCCAGCCGTTGGCGCGCCACCGGCTGTGGCCGATCCACGGATCGGGCCGAACCGCCTCGAACCGGCCGACGGGCTCGTCGTCGTCTGACCGCCTTCGCACTCTGCGCATCTCGTCCTGCCTTCGAGTCGGCGGCCAGGACGGCCAGCGGCAGGCCTGCCGCCACCCCGTGCCCAGCCGGACCAGCTACCGCCGCCTGTGCTGCTCCTCATGCCGACGGATCGGCGCTGAACAGGCAGACTGTCAGCTGTGACCAGCATTGATGTGTATAAGGATGCATACGCAGCGCCCGGCGCGGGAGGTTCAACACGCAACCTGATCGCCGAAGCCGGTTCTTCGGCGCGTGCCCTGCTGCTGCTCGGCCGGGGCAGCGACCCGGATTCCGAGCGCGGCGTGGACTGCCCGGGCGAGCTGCCGCCGGCCTCGGACCCGACCCTGGTCGAGCGCGCCCGGGCGGCCAAGGCGGCCCTGGGCGAGCGGGTGTTCCTCCTCGGCCACCACTACCAGCGCGACGAGGTCATCCAGTTCGCCGACGTCACCGGCGACTCCTTCAAGCTCGCCCGGGACGCGGCAGCCCGGCCGCAGGCCGACTACATCGTCTTCTGCGGCGTGCACTTCATGGCCGAGTCGGCCGACATCCTCACCGCGCCGAACCAGCGGGTGGTGCTGCCGGACCTGGCCGCCGGCTGCTCGATGGCCGACATGGCGCGGGACTTCCAGGTTGCCGACTGCTGGGACGTCCTGACCGACGCCGGCATCGCCTCCCAGACCGTGCCGGTCACCTACATGAACTCCTCGGCCGCCATCAAGGCCTTCACCGGCGAGCGCGGCGGGCTGGTGTGCACCTCGTCCAACGCCGAGCGGGCGCTGCGCTGGGCCTTCGAGCAGGCCGGGGCAGCCGGCGGCGGTGCGGGCAAGGTGCTGTTCCTGCCCGACCAGCACCTCGGCCGCAACACCGCGGTGCGCCAGCTGGGCCTGAGCCTGGACGACTGCGTGGTCTACAACCCGCTCAAGCCCAACGGCGGGCTGACCGTCGAGGAGCTGCGCCGGGCCCGGATGATCCTGTGGCGCGGGCACTGCTCGGTGCACGGCCGGTTCACCGCGCAGCAGGTGGCGGCGGTGCGCGAGCGGGTGCCGGGCGTACAGGTGCTGGTGCACCCCGAGTGCAGCTACGAGGTGGTCAGCGCCGCCGACCTGGTCGGCTCCACCGAGTTCATCATCCGCACCATCGAGGCGGCGCCGGCGGGCTCGGCCTGGGCGGTCGGCACCGAGCTGAACCTGGTACGCCGGCTGGCCGACGCGCACCCGGACAAGACCATCACCTTCCTGGAGTCCACCGTCTGCTACTGCGCCACCATGAACCGGATCGACCTGCCGCACCTGGTGCACTCGCTGGAGTCGCTGGTGCGCGGCGAGGTGGTCAACCAGATCACCGTTCCGGAGCCGGTGGCCCGCAACGCCCGGCTGGCGCTGGACCGGATGCTGGCGCTGCCCGAGCTGGTACCGGCCGGTTCTGTCGGCTCTAGCTCTGGCTCTGCCGGCTCTGGTTCTGCCGGCTCTGGCTCTGCCGGCTCGACTGGTCAGGAGGCCGGACGATGAGCCCGTTCCGGCGCAAGGCGGCGCCCGCCGAGACGGTGGCCGAGACGCCCACCCCGGTCGAAGAGACCGGCCCGGCGTCGGCCCGCGCCCCGAAGGGCCGCCCGACCCCCAAGCGACGGACCAACTCCACGCCCCCGCCGCCGGCGCCCCGGACCCGCAAGGAGGCGGTGGCCTGGCAGAAGCAGCAGGGCGCCAAGGCCAAGGTCGCCGGGCAGAAGAAGATGACCACCGAGCAGTACCGGGAGGCGTTGAAGGCCGGCGACCCGCGGGTGATGCCCCGCCGCGACCAGGGGCCGGTGCGGGCCCTGGCCCGCGACTACGTGGACTCGCGCCGGATGGCCTCGAACTACCTGCTGCTGCTGTTCCCGCTGATGCTGGTCGGCTACGCGGTCCGGCCGCTGCAGGTGGTGACGCTGGCACTGTTCGGGCTGCTGCTGGTGGAGTGGATCTTCACCGGTTCCCGGATCCGCCGGCTGGCCCGTGAGCGCGGACTGGAGACCCGGGAGGGAGCGGTCGCGCTCGGCTTCTACGCCGGCAGCCGGGCCTACTTCCGGCGCGCCTGGCGGCGGCCGCTGCCCCGGGTGGAGCTCGGCGACGAGATCTGAGCGCCGCGGCCGGCTGGTTGGCGACGCGGGAGCCGAAGTCCCCGGCTGCCGCAATCCGTATCCGTTCTGTGCGGCAGGGCGTGCACAACGGATACGGAATCGGCGCCGGGTCGTCCGGCTCCCGCTTGCTCTGACCGGCTCTAGCCGGGCCGGCGGGCCGGCGCGTTCTCGGCGGTCTTGGCCGGGTCGCGCACCACCACGTCGCCGAGCGCCTCGTCGATCTGCTTGAGCACGTCGGGCTGGATCCGGACGCCGGAGGCCTTGACGTTCTCGGCCACCTGCTCCGGACGCGAGGCGCCCACCAGGGCGGCCGAGACGTTGTCGTTCTGCAGCACCCAGGCCACCGCCAGCTGGGCCATGCTCAGGCCCAGGTCGTCGGCGATCGGCTTGAGCGCCTGCACCCGGGTCAGTACGTCGTCGTCCATGAACCGGGAGATCATGTTCGCGCCGCCCTTGGTGTCGGTGGCGCGGGAGCCCTCCGGCGGCTGCTGACCGGGAAGGTACTTGCCGCTCAGCACGCCCTGCGCGATCGGCGACCAGACGATCTGGCCGACGCCGAGCTCACGGCAGGCCGGGACCACCTCGCCCTCGATGACCCGCCACAGCATCGAGTACTGCGGCTGGCTGGAGATCAGGCCGATGCCCAGCTCGCGGGCCAGCGCGTGGCCGGCCCGGATCTGGTCGGCGGTCCACTCGCTGACCCCGATGTAGAGCGCCTTGCCGGCCCGGACCACGTCGGCGAAGGCCTGCATGGTCTCTTCCAGCGGGGTCTCGGTGTCGAAGCGGTGCGCCTGGTACAGGTCGACGTAGTCGGTCTGCAGCCGGCTCAGCGAACCGTCGATGGACTCCATAATGTGCTTGCGGGACAGGCCGGAGTCGTTCGGGCCGCCCGGGCCGGTCGGCCAGTACACCTTGGTGAAGATCTCCAGGGACTGGCGCCGCTCCCCCTTGAGCGCCTCCCCCAGGACCGTCTCGGCCTTGGTGTTGGCGTAGACGTCGGCGGTGTCGAAGGTGGTGATCCCGTTGTCCAGGGCCGCCCGGACGCACTGGGCGGCGACGTCGTTCTCCACCTGCGAGCCGTGCGTCAGCCAGTTGCCGTAGGTGATGGCCGAGATCTTGAGTCCGCTGTTGCCGAGGTATCGATATTCCATGCTTTCGACACTAGGCCGTGGCCGGCGGCGCCCGCCGCCACCCCTCACCCCGGCCCGGCCGGACTGCCCGGGTGGGGACCACCGCGACGGGGACGCCCACTTCGCGGCGGTGCTCGGCGCGAAACCCGGGCGAGAAGATGAGCCGAGGATGTATCAGGAGTGCCGGGACGGCGTCTAGAGATCCAACGGGTTCAGGGGGCCCGGGGGTACAGCTTGTCGAAGGAGTCGTCCATGTCCGCGGTAGACAATCTCAATTCCAACCAGCTCAAGTACGCGAAGGGCATCATCGCGGCCTGCAAGGCCCGCTCGCTGCCTGAGGACCAGGGGCAGCGGGTCGCCGACATTGCCTTGGAAACCGCGCTCACCGAGTCCGGGCTGCGCATGTACGCCAACGCGCACAATCCGGAATCGCTCCGGCTGCCCCATGACGCCGTCGGCCGTGACCACGGCTCGGTCGGCCTCTTCCAGCAGCAGGTGGGCGGCGCCGTGAACTCCACCGCCAACTGGGGCACCACCGCCGAACTGATGGATGCCGAGATAAGCACCAGGAAGTTCCTCGACGCGCTGCTCCGGCTGAACTGGATCCCCATGACCAACTGGGGGGCCGCCCAGGCCGTGCAGCGCTCGGCGTTTCGCGACGGCTCGAACTACCGCAAGCATGACGCGGCCGCGATCGAGATCCGCAAGGCGTTGTGGAACGGCTCCTCCTCCGCGACACCGGCAAGACCGGCGGCGCACTTCGTCACCCCGGCTGCCGCCAGGCAGGTTCACACCGTGGCGCCCGGCGACACCCTGTTCTCCATCGCGCGGGCCTGGGGTGTCTCGCTCCAGGCGCTGGAGGCGGCGAACCCGAATGCGGGGCATCCGCCCGGTAACTTCGACAACATCCGCCCGGGTGATCGGATCGTCCACCCGTAGCCGCTGACGGGAGCAGCCGCTGGCAGGAGCAGCCGCTGGCAGGAGCAGCCTCTGGCGGGGGCGGCGACTCGGTCACCCGGTCACCGCCTTCTCGGCCACCCTGACGATGCGCTGCGCCCACTTCACCGCCTGCCGGGCATTGGCCTCGCTGACGTACAGGACGCCGTAGTGAGCGTTGTCCTTCAGGTCGAGCAACCGGCCCAGATCCTTGCTCATCTCGGCACCGCCCGAAGCGATGCCGGACAGCAGTTTCAGCGCCTCCCGGTGATCCTGCCCACGGGGCCGCTGCCCGAGGACGGCACAGCAAGCAGCGTCGGATGCGGCAACCCCGGCCAACACCGCGAGCGACGCGGCGACGTTGAGACTCGCGTTGTCGTCGACGTCGAGCACGAGCTCGGCGGTGTCGGCGAAAGCGCGAGCATGCGACAGCCGAGTGCGCGCCTCCGGCCTGCCGCATACCTCGGCGCGTCCGCTGCGCCCGCTCACCGTCCGCTCCGCGCGTGCGGGCCATGCCCCAGCTCACGCAGCAGATTGCGCAGATCGTCTCCCGCCAGGGTGAGGGCATCCCGGCGCCACTCGTCCACGATCGGGTGCCCATCGGTGATGTGCCGGGTCAGCTCATCGACGTCGAGTTCGTACACCTGGGCGTGGTTGCCGGTCCACGCGGCAACGTCTGACTTCAGCTGGGCGATCTGCTCCGCCCATACCGGGTCGTCGGGATGGGTGTGGTTCTGCCGGACGAGGAGCAGATCGATGTCGGAGTCAACAGTCCCATCGTGGCGAGCGGCCGAGCCGAACAGCGCCACGGAGCGTGCCTGGAGCGACCACTCCTCGAGACCTCGGCGCAGCCGGGACAAGAACAGGTCCTGGAGTCCGGCGAGCGCGGTGATTGCCGGCCAGGCGACATGCTCGCGGTTGACCGCGTACAGCCAGGCGCTGCCGGCTTGGGACGCCCGCACGGTGCCCTGTGCGACCAGCCGGGTGAGCGCCTTGCGAACCCCGGCTTCCGAACCGACGCCGGCGAGCTGGTGCACCTGGCGTCCGGTGACCGGGCCGGTGAGACGCGCCAGGGCGGTGAGCACCGCCCCGTCCAGGGTGGGCACGACCGCCTCGGACGGCATGGACACATTCATGCGACCTCCTCCATCAGCCTACTATAGTAGGGACATACCTACTTTAGTAGTGACATGGCTAGTCGCGGTGGCCTCACTCCGACAGCGGCATCGGGCCGTAGACCTTCTCACCGTCGTGCAGCAGGGTCACCCCGGCCACGCCCGCCTCGGCCAGCGTCCGCCAGGCCTCCCCGAGCCAGCTCTCGGCATCGGACTGGCTGGTGAACTCGCCGGGATGCTCGGCGTCGGGGCTGTCGGGTTCGAACGTCCAGGTCCAGGCCATCGCGCCACCTCGTCAGTTGGTCGGTTCGGTGATCACTGCCAGCGTCCGGTGCGGAACGGCTGGGTGGTGCGCGCTCACGCTAGCGTCCCGGCTGAGCCGCGTCGCGGCGGCTGGCCTAGGCTGCCCTCCGGCGGCTGTCCGGCAGGTTTCCGGGCCACTGGAACGAAGGGTGTCGAGGATTTGGCGCGACAGCGCACCCTGGTACTCGGCGGCGTGCGGTCGGGCAAGTCCAGCTGGGCCGAACGGCAGCTGGCCGGCCACGACCGGGTGGACTACCTGGCCACCGCGGCTGAGCGCGACGACGCCGACTGGGCGCGCCGGATCGCCGAGCACCGGCGACGCCGCCCCGCGCACTGGCGGACCGTGCAGACCCTGGAGCTGGCCGGTGCGCTGGCCGCGCCCGGTGCGCCGCTGCTCATCGAGGACCTGGGCAACTGGCTGGCCCGCACCATCGACCGGACCGGCGGTTGGGACGGCGACCTGTCGGCGTTCCGGACCCAGGCTGACCAGCTGGTGGACGCCTGGCAGCACAGCCGGGCCCGGGTGGTGCTGGTGAGCAACGAGGTGGGCAGCGGCGTGCACCCCGAGACCCGGGCCGGCCGGATCTTCGCCGACGAGCTGGGCCGGCTCAACACCGCGCTGGCCTCGCACGCCGACGAAGTGGTGCTGGTGGTGGCCGGCCTGCCACTGTGGCTGCGCGGACCGGTGACCGGCCAGCCGGAGCCGGAGCCACGACAGTCAGGAGAGCGGCAGTGACGGCAATGACCACACCGGAGCCGATGCCCGCCGTCCTGCAGGCCGCGCGGTTCGGCATCGACTACCCCGACATGGACGCCGAGCACGCCGCCCGGCTGCGCCAGGACCAGCTGACCAAGCCGTCCGGGGCGCTCGGCATGCTCGAGGAGCTGTCCGTCTGGGCCGCCGGTGTGCAGGGCCAGTGCCCGCCGCACGCCTTCGAGCACACCCGGGTGGTGGTCTTCGCCGGCGACCACGGCATCACCGCCGCCGGGGTCTCGGCCTACCCGGCCGAGGTGACCGCGCAGATGGTGGCCAACATCGCCGCCGGCGGCGCGGCGGTCAACGTGCTGGCCGACGCGGCCGGCGTCGGCGTCCGGGTGCTGGACCTGTCGGTGGCCGGCGACACCGATCCCGCCGTGTCCGGGTACAAGGTGCGCCGCTCCAGCGGCCGGATCGACCAGGAGGACGCGCTCAGCCGGGACGAGACGGAGCAGGCGCTGGCGGCCGGCGCCGCGGTCGCCGACGCCGAGATCGACAGCGGCGCGCAGTTGCTGATCGCCGGTGACATGGGCATCGGCAACACCACCCCGGCCTCGGTGCTGATCTCGGTGCTCACCAACACCGAGCCGATCAAGGTGGTGGGCCGCGGCACCGGCATCGACGACGCCGGCTGGACCCGCAAGTGCGCCGCCATCCGCGACGCCCGCCGCCGAGCGTGGCCGCACCGGGACGACCCGGCCCGGCTGCTGGCGACCGCCGGCGGCGCGGACCTGGCGGCCATGACCGGCTTCCTGCTGCAGGCGGCACTGCGCCGCACCCCGGTGCTGCTGGACGGCCTGGTGGTCAGCGCCGCCGCCCTGGTCGCGCAGCTGGCCACCCCGCGGATCGTGCAATGGCTGCGCGCGGCGCACCTGTCGGCCGAACCCGCCCACGAGCTGGCCCTGCAGCGGCTGGAGCTGGTCCCGATCCTGCGGCTGGGCATGCGGCTCGGCGAGGGCACCGGCGCCCTGGTGGCGCTGCCGGTGCTTCGGGCGGCAACCCTGAGCCTGGCCCGGATGGCCACCTTCGACGAGGCCGCGGTGACCACCCGGGAACCCGGCACCCAGGCGTGACCGAGCGGGCCGGACGCTGGCCGGCCGGCGCGCGGCTGGCCATGACCACCCTGACCGTGCTGCCGCTGCGGGCCGGCCGGGTGGACCGGCATAGCGCGGCGGTGGCGATGGCCGGCGCGCCGCTGGTGGGACTGGCACTCGGCGCGGTGCTGGCGGTCGCGGCCCGGGTGCTGACCGCGGCGGGACTCGCCCCGGTGCCGGTCGCGGCGGTGCTGGTGGCGCTGCTGGCGCTGCTGACCCGCGGCCTGCACCTGGACGGGCTCGCCGACACCTTCGACGGTCTGGGCTCCTACGCCCCGCCCGAGCGGGCGCTGGCGATCCTGAAGTCCCCGGAAGCCGGCCCGCTGGGGGTGAGCGCGATCGCCGTCACGCTGCTGGTGGACGCCGCCGCGCTGTCGGCGCTGGTGGCCCGGCACGGCTGGCTGCTGATCGCGGTCGCCGTCGCGGTCGGCCGGTTCGGGATCTCGCTGTGCTGCGCGCGTCCGGTGCCGGCCGCCCGGCCGGACGGGCTGGGCGCGCTGGTGGCCGGCACGGTGCCGGTGCCGGTCTGCGGGGCGTGGGCGCTGGTGCTGGCGGTGCTTGCCGGGCTCGGCGGCCAGCTGTCCCCCGGCTCCGGCTGGACGGACTGGCTCCGGGGGGTGCTGGCGGTGCTGCTGGCCGGTGCCGCCGCCGGGCTGCTGGCCCGGCAGTGCGTGCGCCGGTTCGGCGGGGTGACCGGCGACGTGCTGGGAGCGGCCTGCGAGCTGGCCACCGCGGTGGCGCTGCTGGTGCTCTGCGCCGGCTGAGGTTGGGCTGACCGCCGAGCCGGACCGGCTGACCCGACCGGTACCGGGTCAGCGGACGTGCGACGGCACGAACGGCAGCGGCACCACCTTGGCGGCCAGCCGGCGGCCGCGTACCTCGATCGCCACCTCGCTGGACTCGGCCACCTCGGCGGCGGCGTCGATCAGGGCCAGCGCGATGCCCTGCTTCAGGGTCGGTGAGAAGGTGCCCGAGGTGGTCTGGCCGATCACCTCGCCGCCGGCGTCCAGCACGTTCATGTGCCCGCGCGGCACTCCCCGGTCGGTGACCAGCAGCCCGCGCAGCCGCCGGGCCGGGCCGGCCGCCCGTTCGGCCAGCAGCGCGTCCCGGCCCCAGAACGCCGGCTTCTTCCAGCCCACCGCCCAGGACGAGCCGGCCTGCACCGGGCTGATCTCGCGGGTCAGGTCCTGCCCGTGCAGCGGGTAGCCCATCTCGGTGCGCAGCGTGTCGCGGGCGCCGAGGCCCGCCGGCATCCCGCCCAGGCCCCGGGCGGTCTCGACCAGGGCGTCCCACAGCGCCCCCGCGTCGGTCCAGGACGGGATCAGCTCGTAGCCGCGCTCGCCGGTGTAGCCGGTGCGGCAGACCCGGACCCGCCGGCCGTCGAAGTCGGCGTCGACGAAGCTGACGTAGTCCAGGTCGGCGGGCAGGTCCAGCGCCTGCAGCACCTCCGGCGACTTCGGGCCCTGCACGGCGAGCACCGCGAAGTCCTGGTGCTGGTTGGTGACCGAGACGCCGTCCGGCGCCGCGGCGGCGAGCAGCCCGATCACCTCGTCGGCGTTGGCCGCGTTCGGCATCAGGAACACCTCGTCGTCGCCGACCAGGTAGCTGAAGACGTCGTCGATCACGCCGCCGTCGGAGGCGCAGCACAGCGTGTACTGCGCCTGGCCGGGCGCGATCTTGCCGAGGTCGGCCGTCAGGCAGGAGTTGACGAACTCCCGGGCGCCGGGCCCGGCGGCGGTGGCCTTGCCCAGGTGCGAGACGTCGAAGATGCCGACCGCGGTCCGGACCGCGGTGTGCTCGGCGATCACGCCACCACCGGACGCGCTGTACTCGATGGGCATCTCCCAGCCCCCGAAGTCGGCCAGCTTGGCCCCGAGATCGACGTGCCGGTCGTGCAGCGGGGAACGGCGCAGCTCAGTCATGGCGCAACCGTACCGAGCCGGCCAAACCCACCGCGCGAGCTGCCCGGAGGAGGACGAACCGCGAGCCGGACGGGCGCACCGGAGCCGGAAGTCACGTCACATAGAGTTGCCGCATGACATCGGTTTCCTTGATCGACGGCGCGTCGCCGGTGACCGCCGACGCGATCGTGGTGGCGACGGTCTCGACCGGCACCGGCGTGGCGCTGGCCGACGGCGCGGCCGGTGTCGACGCCGCTCTGGACGGCGCGCTGCTGCCGGCGCTGCGGGCCGTGGAGGCCACCGGACGGGCCGACGAGGCGGTCAAGATCCCGACGCTGGGCAAGATCGCCACCCCGCTGGTGGTGGCCGCCGGCCTCGGCCCGGGTGCGCCCGGCACCCTCGACCCCGAAGCCGTCCGGCGGGCGGTGGGCACCGCGCTGCGCGGGCTGGAGTCGGCCGGCCGGGTGGCGGTGGCCATCGGCGACGGCACCGATCCCGACCTGGTGGCCGCCGTCACCGAGGGTGCCCTGCTCGGCGCCTACCGGTTCACCAAGTACAAGTCCGGCGCCAAGCCCAACGCGCTGCGGCGGGTCGACATCGCGGTGTCCGAACCGGCCCAGGCCAGTGCCAGGGCCGCCGTCCGCCGGTCCCGGATCATCGCCGAGGCGGTCAACAACACCCGCGACCTGGTCAACACCCCGGCCAACGACCTGAACCCGGTGACCTTCGCCGGCTACGCCCGCGAGCAGGGCGAGGCGGCCGGCCTGGCCGTCGAGGTGCTCGACGAGCGGGCCCTCAAGCGCGGCCGGTACGGCGGCATCCTGGCGGTCGGCGGCGGCTCGCACACCCCCCCGCGGCTGGTCCGGCTCAGCTACGCCCCGGCCCGGGCCCGGGCGCACGTCGCACTGGTCGGCAAGGGGATCACCTTCGACACCGGCGGGCTGGACCTCAAGAACACCGGCATGGGCGACATGAAGTCCGACATGGCCGGCGCCGCGGCGGTCATCGAGTCGATCATCGCCGCCGCCCGGCTGAAGCTGCCGGTGGCGGTCACCGCGACCGTCCCGATGGCCGAGAACGCGGTGTCCGGCGCGTCCTACCGGCCCTCCGACATCATCGTGATGCACGACGGGCGCACCGTCGAGGTCGACAACACCGACGCCGAGGGCCGGCTGATCCTGGCCGACGCGATCCTGCGGGCCTGCGAGGACTCCCCCGACTGCCTGATCGACACCGCGACCCTGACCGGCGGCCAGGTGGTGGCGCTGGGCCACGGCACCGCCGGGGTGATGGGCACCGACGCCTTCCGCGACCGGGTGGTGGCGCTCGGCTCGGCGGCCGGTGAGTCGCTGTGGCCGATGCCGCTGGAACGGCGGCTGCGTACCCGGCTGGACTCGCCGGTGGCCGACATCGTCAACCTGCCCACCGACCGGTCGGCCTCCATGCTGGTCGCCGGCACCTTCCTCAAGGACTTCGTGCCCGAGGGCCTGGACTGGGTGCACATCGACATCGCGGGCCCGGCGTTCCTGAAGTCGGCGTCCGGGTACAACGGCGAGGGCGGCAGCGGGGTGATCGTCCGGACCATCCTGGCGTGCCTGGCCGACCTGGCGGGCGGTTAGTCCACGGCCCGGGCCGGAGCGCAATCCGGGCCGTCCGGCATCAGCTGATCAGGGCCCGCCCGGCTGCCCGCGCATGAAGATGAAGTGACAAGATGGAGCCGGCCCGGCACGCGCCGGGCCGGCCGGACACTGGGAACGATCGGGGTGGCACAACCCCCGAGCTGGGAGACTTTCGTGGCAGCCGAAGGGGCCGACAACAACGTCGACGTCGTGATCCTGGGCGGTGGCAGCGGCGGGTACGCCGCGGCGCTGCGCGCCGCGGAGCTGGGCAAGTCCGTGGTGCTGATCGAGAAGGACAAGGTGGGCGGCACCTGCCTGCACCGGGGCTGCATCCCGACCAAGGCGCTGCTGCACGCCGGCGAGATCGCCGACGCCGCCCGCGAGAGCGCGCAGTTCGGGGTCAACGCCAGCTTCGAGGGCATCGACATGGCGGGCGTCCACAAGTACAAGGACGGCGTCGTCGGCAAGAACTGGAAGGGCCTGCAGGGCCTGATCCGCAGCCGTGGCATCACCATCGTCGAGGGTGAGGGCCGGCTCACCGGGCCCAAGCAGGTCACCGTCGGGGACCAGACCTACACCGGCACCAACGTGGTGCTGGCCACCGGCTCGTACTCGCGCACCCTGCCCGGCCTGGAGCTGGACGGCCGCCGGGTGATCGCCAGCGAGCACGCCCTGGGCCTGGACCACGTGCCGTCCAGCGCCGTGGTGCTGGGCGGCGGGGTGATCGGGGTCGAGTTCGCCAGCGCCTGGCGGTCCTTCGGCGCCGAGGTGACCATCGTCGAGGCGCTGCCGCACCTGGTTCCGCTGGAGGACGAGGCCAACTCCAAGCTGCTCGAGCGGGCCTTCCGGCGGCGCGGCATCAACTTCAAGCTGGGTGCCCGGTTCGAAAGCGTCGAGCACACCGACAGCGGCGTGAAGGTCTCGCTGGAAGGCGGCACGACCCTGGAGGCCGAGCTGCTGCTGGTGGCGGTCGGCCGCGGTCCCAGCTCGGCCAACCTCGGCTACGAGGAGCAGGGGGTACGGATCGAGCGCGGGTTCGTGATCACCGACGAATACCTGCGCACCTCGGTCGACGGCGTGTACGCAGTCGGCGACCTGGTCAGCATCAGCGGCGAGCCGCACCTGCAACTGGCGCACGTCGGCTTCGCCGAGGGCATCCTGGTCGCCGAGCACATCGCCGGCCTGCCGGTGGTGCCGATCGACTACGCCGGCGTGCCGCGGATCACCTACTCCAGCCCCGAGGTGGCCTCGGTCGGGCTCACCGAGGCGCAGGCCGCGGAGAAGTACGGCGCCGACGGGATCAAGACGGTCACCTACGACCTGTCCGGCAACGGCCGCAGCGCGATCCTGAACACCAAGGGCGCGGTGAAGCTGGTCGCCGAAGCCGCCGACGGCGCTGTGGGCAGAGTGCTGGGCGTGCACATCGTCGGCGACCGGGTCGGCGAGCTGATCGCCGAGGCACAGCTGATCTACAACTGGGAGGCGCTGCCCAGCGAGGTAGCCCAGCTGATCCACCCGCACCCGACGCAGTCCGAGGCGATCGGCGAGGCGCACCTGCTGCTCGCCGGCAAGCCGCTGCACGTGCACGACTGAGCGCCGGCGCCCTCTCTCGCATCCGGCCTTGACCGTTCGGCCTTGAACAACGAATAGGAGCCAGACAACATGCCGGTCTCAGTGACCATGCCGCGCCTCGGTGAGAGCGTGACCGAGGGAACCGTTACGCGCTGGCTCAAGCAGGAGGGCGACGAGGTCGCCGCCGACGAGCCGCTACTGGAGGTCTCGACCGACAAGGTCGACACCGAGGTGCCCTCGCCGGCGTCCGGCATCCTCACCTCGATCAAGGTCGGCGAGGACGAGACGGTCGAGATCGGCGTCGAGCTGGCGGTGATCAGCGACGCCAGCGAGGCGGCCGATTCGGGTTCTGGTTCCGGGCAGGCGGAGTCGGGCGGTTCCGAGGAGCAGTCCGCGCCGTCCGAGTCGTCCGAGTCGTCCGGGGACGCTCAGGACGAGGCGGCCCAGGCCGACAGCGGCCAGGACGACAGCGGTCAGGACGAAGCCGCCCAGGCCGACAGCGGTCAGGACGAGGCTGCTCAGGACGAAGCGGGCCAGGCCGACAGCGGCCAGGGCGAGGCGGCCCAGGCCCGGCCCGCCGACGAGCAGTCCACCGACGAGATGGCACCGGAGGAGCCGGTCAGCGAGGCGGCTCCGGAGGCGGGCTCGGCCGGCCCGTCCACCCCGCAGGCTCCCGCCGCGGCTCCGGCCCCGGCCGCGGCTCCCCCGCCGGCCGCCGCACCCCCGCCCGCTTCCGCTCCGTCGCCGTCCCAGGCGGCTCCGGCATCGGACTCGGGCCGGGAGACGGGCACGGTCCCGGCCGGCGCCGAGGACGACGAGGTGGCCGGCACCTACGTGACCCCGCTGGTCCGCAAGCTGGCCAGCGAGCACGGCATCGACCTCAGCTCCATCACCGGCACCGGGGTGGGCGGCCGGATTCGCAAGTCCGACGTGCTGTCGGCGGCCCAGGCCGCCGCCGAGCAGCGGGCCGAGGCCGAGGCTGCCAAGGCCGCACCGGCTGCCCAGCCGCCGGCCGCCGCCGCTACCCCGGCTACCTCGCACGCCCAGCCGGCGGCGCCGGCCGCCGACGCCAGCGGGCTGCGCGGCCAGACCGTCAAGCTGTCCCGGCTGCGCCAGGTGATCGCCGCCCGGATGGTCGAGTCGCTGCAGACCTCCGCCCAGCTGACCACCGTGGTCGAGGTGGACATCACCGGGATCGCCCGGCTGCGCGAGGCCGCCAAGCGGGACTTCGAGAAGCGGGAGGGCGTGAAGCTGTCCTTCCTGCCGTTCTTCGCGGTCGCCGCGGTGGAGGCGCTCAAGGCGCACCCGAACGTCAACTGCTCGGTCGACACCGAGGCGGGCACGGTGACCTACCACGACGCCGAGCACCTGGGCATCGCGGTGGACACCGAGCGCGGCCTGCTGGTGCCGGTGATCCACAACGCCGGCGACTTCAACCTCGCCGGCATCGCCCGCAAGATCGCCGACCTCGCCGAGCGCACCCGGACCAACAAGGTGTCGCCGGACGAGCTGGGCGGCGGGACGTTCACCCTGACCAACACCGGCAGCCGGGGTGCCCTGTTCGACACCCCGATCATCAACCAGCCGCAGGTGGCGATCCTGGGCACCGGGGCGGTCGTCAAGCGTCCGGTGGTGCTGTCGGACGACAAGCTCGGCGAGATCATCGCGATCCGCTCGATGGTCTACCTGGCGCTGTCCTACGACCACCGGATCGTCGACGGCGCGGACGCGGCCCGGTTCCTGACTACCATGAAGACCCGGCTGGAGGCCGGCGCCTTCGAACGCGCGCTCGGGCTCGGCTGAGCACCGTGGCCGGCCGACCGACGTCCGGGCCGGCCGGAGGCGTGCGGTGAAGGTGGTGCTCGCCGGGGCGTCCGGCTTTCTCGGGACGGCGCTGGCCGACGACCTGCGCAACGCCGGCCACCAGGTGCACACCCTGGTGCGCCGGCGCCCGGTAACCGAGTCCGAGTTCGAGTGGCACCCCGAGCGGGGCGAGCTGGACCCGCTCGTGCTGGCCGGGTCGGACGCGGTGGTGTGCCTGTCCGGGGCCGGGGTGGGTGACAAGCGCTGGACGGAGGCCTACCAGCAGGTGCTGGTGACCAGCCGGGTGCAACCCACCTCGACCATCGCCCGGACGCTGGCCGGGCTGCCGCCGGAGCTGCGTCCGGGAACCTTCGTCTCGGCCTCGGCGATCGGCTACTACGGCGAGCGGGGCGACCAGCCGCTGCCCGAGACGGCCACCGCCGGCACCGGGTTCCTGGCCGACCTGGTTCGCCGGTGGGAGGCGGCCACCGAGCCCGCCGGCAGTGCCGGGGTGCGGGTGGCGATGCTGCGCACCGGCCTGGTGCTCAGCGCCCGGGGCGGGCTGATGAAGCGCCTGGTGCCGATCTTCAAGCTGGGCGGTGGCGGCAAGCTCGGCTCCGGCCGGCAGTACCAGTCCTGGATCACGCTGGCCGACGAGATCGGCGCGATCCGGCACATCCTGCAGACCGAGCAGCTGGACGGCCCGGTGAACCTGGTCGGCCCCGAACCGGTTCGCAATGCCGAGTTCAGCGCGGAACTGGCCAAGACGCTGCACCGCCCCTCGATGCTGCCGGCACCGGCGTTCGCGCTGCGGCTGGCAGTGGGCCGGTTCGCCGACGAGGGCGTGCTGATCAGCCAGCGGGTGCTGCCCGAGAAGCTGCTCGCCAGCGGGTACCGGTTCATCCATGCCGACCTGCCGAGCGCGTTGGACTGGGCGGTCAAGAACTAGCGCGCTGCCCGGCGATCCGGAACTCCTCCCCCACCCGCACCAGGGTGACGGCCAACCGGGCCGGAGCTGCCGGCAGCGTCCGGCTGCGGACCGTCCCGTCGCACAGCAGGGTCGCGGATGGCTGGCTGGCGGTGACCTGCACCTCGATGCGCTTACCGGTGCTGCTGGTGACCGTGACGTCGGTGTAGCCGGTCCGCAGGCCGGCCAAGCCGCAGCCGGCCGGCACCCGGGAGCCGAGCAGCGCGGCGTCTTCGGCCAGCAGCTCCGGCGACTGGTAGACGCCGGCCAGCAGCTCCGGCCGGTTCGCGGCGAAGGCGGCGGCCCGCCGATCCGCCAGCCGGCGCAGCAGCGCCGCCGGATCCGGGTCGTCCGGTGCCGGGTCTCCGTCGGCCCGCCCGCTCGCAGTGGCCGGCACCGAGAAACCGGCCGAGCCGGCGGGACGGACCGGACCGGCGGAGCCCGCCGAGGGTATTGCCACCGCTGTGGCTCCGCTCGTGGCCGAGCTCGCAGACTTGGCCGGGCCGGCGGGCGGGCCAGGGTTCGCTGCCCGGGTCCGGGCGGCTTCCGGCGCCGGCGGGGCACTCCGGTGTGGGCCGGCAGCCAAACCGGGCCAGCCACCACGAGCCGCCGCAGTGGCTGTCACCGTGCCGGCCAGCAGCACCCCGGCCACCAGCGCCGGGACGGCCAACCGCCGGCGCCAGCTCCTTTCCGGCATCGGTGCCGCCGGCTCCGGCCGGATCTGCAGCCGGGCCACATGGGTCAGGTCGGCCGGCACCGCGTCGGTGGCGGCCGGCGCATGCCGCTCGACCGAGTGCCGTCCCACCCCCGGCGCGATCCGACCGGCGGCCAGCACCACCGGCCCCCGTGGCACGCTGGCGCCCAGGTCGAGGGCGAGCTCGGCCGCCGAGCCCCGGCGGTGTGGCTCCGGATCCAGTGCCCGGCGCAGCACCGCGGCCATCGCCGGCGGGCAGGTCGCCAAGCGGGCGTCCAGGTTCTCGATCACCCCGGTGGCCGCCCGGGCCAGCACCGCGGGCAGATCACCGGGCCCATCGCCCTGCCACGGACCGGCACCGGTCAGGCAGTGCAGCGCCACCGCGGCGAGGGAGAAGACGTCGCTGAACGGGCCGGCGGTGCCACCGGCGGCCAGCACTGGATCCACGTACGCGGGCGTCCCCAGCACCCGGTCGGGCCCGGTGGGCCCGAACAGCATCCGGGCCACTCCGAGGTCGGCCAGCTTGGCGTGGCCGGCCGCGGTGAACAGGATGTTGGCGGCGCTGACGTCGCCGTGCAGCACGCCCTCGGCATGGGCGAAGGCGAGCGCCGCGGCCACCGGGCTGAGCGCGGCGGCCACCTCGGCCGGGGTCAGCCGGTTCCGCCGGCGCAGCAGCTGGGCCAGCGAGCCGCCCTCGGCCAGTTCCATCACCAGCACCGCCGCGGCCGGCGTCTGGACGTAGCGGTGCAGCCGGACCAGGCTGGGGTGCTCCAGGACGGTGAGCAGCGCCGCCTCGGCCCGGGCCGCCTGTACCAACTCGGCGATCCGGTCGGGGCCGGCGCTGCCCGGCAGCACGATCCGTTTCAGCGCCACCGGCTCGCCGGTGGCGACGGCGCGGCCCGACCACACCTCGGCATGGCTGCCGAAGCCGAGCAGCTGGTCGACCTGGTAGCCGGGAACAGTGAACGCCATCGGGCCACCGTAGGAGAAACCGCCGTACCGTGCCCGAAGTTGTCCACAGGCCCGCTGGGACAGCGAGTCAGTCCGCGCCGTGGGCGAGCTTCGACGGCCACCAGATCCTCTTGCCGATGTCGGCCGCCAGCGCCGGCACCAGGATGCTGCGCACCAGGATGGTGTCCATCAGGACCCCGACCGCGACCGCGAAGCCGAGCTCGGCCAGGAACACGATGGGCAGCACGCCGAGCACCGCGAACGTGGCGGCCAGCACCAAACCCGCCGAGGTGATCACGCCACCGGTCACGGTCAGGCCCCGGGAGATGCCCACCCGCGTGCCGTGCCGAACGCTCTCCTCCCTGATCCGGGTCATCAGGAAGATGTTGTAGTCGATGCCCAGGGCCACCAGGAACACGAAGGTGAACAGCGGGAAGGACGGGTCCGCGCCCGCGAAGTGGAACAGGTGGTTGAACGCGATCGCCGACAGTCCTAGTGCGGCTCCGAAGGAGAGCACCACCGTCAGGATGAGCAGCACCGGCGCCACGATTGCCCGCAGCAGCACCGCCAGCACCAGGAAGATGACCAGCAGCACGATCGGGATGATCAGATTGCGGTCATGCACCGACGCATCCTGGACATCCAGCGTCGCGGCGGAGGCGCCGCCGACCCGGGCGTCGGCGCCTGCGACGCCGTGGACGGCGTCCCGGAGCCGGCCCACCGTGGCGTAGGCCTCGCGGGAGTCGAATGGGTCGGCCAGCGTCACGTTGACGATCGTGCGACCGTCGATCGGCTGGACCTGCAACGACTCCGGAGCGCAGCCCTCGCCTGGCAGGGCAGCGCCGGATTTCACGGCGGCTGCCAGCTTCGGGTAGTCGACCTGGATGCACACCGCGCCAGGCTTGGTGTCCACCCCGGCGACCTTCGACGCCGCGGCGATCACGGCCTCCACCGAGCCGGCGTTGGTGGCGATCACAGCGGGCGTGCTGGTGTCCCGGGCGAACTTGGCGAGATAGAGATCCTGGCCGACAACCGCGTCCGGGGTGTTGGTGAACCCCTGCGCCGTGTCGAGGCCCTGCGCCTTCAGGGTGCCCAGGCCGAGCAGGCAGATCCCTAGCACCAGCCCGACACCGATCCAGGCCGTCCGGCGATTGCTGTCGACCTTGGTTGCGACGCGGGCCCAGAAGCCGTGGCTGGCGAGGTCCACCATCTGGTCGGCCTTGGGCTTGCGGGGCCAGAACACCCATCGGCCGGCCAGTGCCAATGCCACCGGCAGGAAGCTCATGGCCAGGATCAGGGTGCAGGCGATGCTGATCGCGCCCACCGGCCCCAGGCTCTTGTCGGATGCCAGGCTGGAGAAGCTCAGGCACAGCAGGCCGAGGATGACGGTGGCGGCCGAGGCGACGATGGCCGGCGCCGATCTACGCCACGCCTTGATCATGGCGTCGAAGCGGTTGGGGTAGGTATGTAGTTCCTCGCGATAGCGAGAGATCAGCAGCAGCGCGTAGTCGGTGCCGGCGCCGAGCACCAGCACCGGCATGATGCCCGCGCTCTGCCCGTTCAGCGTGACGACGTCGTTCTTGGCCAGGTAGTAGATGACCAGCGAGGACAGCCCGAGGGCAAGCACTGCCGACAGGATGGGGAAGATCCACAGCACCGGCGAGCGGTAGACGAACAGCAGGATGAGGATCACCACGCCGAGCGCGGCGAACAGCAGCGCGCCGTCGATGCCGGCGAAGGCGTCGGAGAACGCCAGGAACAGTCCCGCCTGCCCGGCCGGATAGGCCTTCAGGCCCTCCGGAAGTCCGACCGTGGTGGCATCGACGACCTGTTGTTCCAACTTGGCGATCTTGTCGAACCTGACGGCCTTGCCGTCCTGTTTCGCCACCAGCGGCGTGAACACCGCGATCGTCGTGCCGTCACTGGAGGTTTGCGGCGGAGTAAGCGCGTCGGTGTCGATCCCGGGAGTCCTGGCAACGATCTCTGCCGCCTTGCTGGCCGCGGCCCGGTCGGCGTCTGTCAAGCCGCTCGGCCGGTGGAAGACCATGAAGCCGGGCACGTTCTCGATCTTGATGAACTTCGCCGACTCCCCCAGTACCTTGGTCGACTCGGCCGAGCCCGGCAGCCAGGAGGAGTTGTCGTTCTTCTCGACCTCGGGCAGCTTGCCCTGGTAGGAGCCGCCGGCCCCGCCGGCCAGGAAGGCCAGGATCGCGACCGCGAGCACGGTGAACACCGGCAGGCCGCGGGGCAGCTGGCGTGGCCTGCCGGGCGCCGGGGCAGCCGCTGGCGGCGTTCTGACATCAGTCATGTCGAGATCTCCCTGCTTGTCGAGGTGATCGGACTGCCCGGGGGAGCAGGTCAACGGCTCGAGACGCCGGGGGTTCGAGGCTCTGGTGAGAACCTTGAGGAACGGTTGCCCGGCGGCATCGTACTTGCTGGCGGTGTCGGTTCGGTACGGCATTTCCTACCGCAGCCCACCGACAACGGCAGGCAACAACGGCGGTCCTGGGTGGCGACTGTGACCGCACCCACGCCCACGGCTTTTGTCGTTGCGGCGGATTAGGGTGGTCGGCGAGGAGATGATCGCGTGGCTGAGCTGAGAACCATCCGGGCCGGGCTGCTGGACTACGAGCAGGCCTGGCAGTGGCAGCGCCAGCTGCATGCCCAGCGGGTCGCCGGCGAGATCGACGACACCGCGCTGCTGCTGGAACACCCACCGGTCTACACCGCCGGCCGGCGCACCGAGGCCTGGGAACGCCCGGTCGACGGCACCCCGGTGATCGACGTCGACCGCGGTGGCAAGATCACCTGGCACGGTCCCGGCCAGCTGGTGGGGTACCCGATCGTCGAGCTGCCGGATCCGGTCGACGTGGTGGCCTACGTCCGCCGGATGGAGGAGATCCTGATCGAGGTGTGCGCCGAGCTGGGCGTCACCGCCGGCCAGGTCGCCGGCCGCAGCGGCGTGTGGCTGCCCGCCGACGAGCGCGGGCCCGAGCGCAAGGTCGCCGCGATCGGCATCCGGGTCGCCCAGGGCGTCACGCTGCACGGTTTCGCTCTCAACTGCAATCCCGACCTCAGCTGGTTCGACAAGATCGTGCCGTGCGGCATCTCCGACGCCGGGGTGACGTCGCTGAGCGCCGAGCTCGGCCGCGAGGTCAGCGTCACCGACGCCCTGCCGGTGGTCGAGTCGCTGCTGCCCGGCCTGGTCGCCGCGTACGCTCGGTCCCGTGACTGACGCCAGCGCGCTCCAGCCCGGCCCCGCGACCGCACCCGGTTCCGGACGCAAGCTGCTGCGCATCGAGGCCCGCAACGCCCAGACCCCCATCGAACGCAAGCCGGAATGGATCAAGACCCGCGCGGTGATGGGGCCGGAGTACACCGAGCTGCGCCGGCTGGTGAAGAGCGAGGGCCTGCACACGGTCTGCCAGGAGGCCGGCTGCCCCAACATCTACGAGTGCTGGGAAGACCGCGAGGCCACCTTCCTGATCGGCGGCGACCAGTGCACCCGGCGCTGCGACTTCTGCCAGATCGACACCGGCAAGCCCGCCGCGCTGGACACCGACGAGCCGCGCCGGGTGGCCGAGAGCGTGCAGAAGATGGGCCTGCGCTACGCCACCGTCACCGGCGTCGCCCGCGACGACCTGCCCGACGGCGGCGCCTGGCTGTATGCCGAGACCGTCCGCCAGATCCACGCCCTGAACCCCGGCACCGGTGTCGAGCTGCTGATCCCGGACTTCAACGCCGTCCCCGAGCAGCTGGCCGAGGTGTTCGGCTCGCGGCCGCAGGTGCTGGCGCACAACGTCGAGACGGTGCCGCGGGTGTTCAAGCGGATCCGGCCGGCCTTCACGTACGAGCGCTCGCTGGGCGTGATCAGCGCAGCCCGGGCGGCCGGCCTGGTGACCAAGTCGAACCTGATCCTCGGCATGGGCGAGGAGCGGGCCGAGATCTCCCAGGCGCTGCAGGACCTGCACGACGCCGGCTGCGAGCTGATCACCATCACCCAGTACCTGCGGCCCTCGGTGCGCCACCACCCGGTCGAGCGCTGGGTCAAGCCGCAGGAGTTCGCAGAGTTGCGCGAGGAGGCCGAGGAGATCGGCTTCGCCGGAGTGCTGAGCGGGCCATTGGTGCGCTCGTCCTACCGGGCCGGCCGGCTCTACCAGCAGGCGCTCGACGCCCGCACCCTCACCGCCACCAGCTGACCCGCCGGTACCGCACCGCCACCGGGCTGACCGGCGCGGTTGCTCAGCGCCGCCAGCTGACCCGCCTGGTTGCTCACCGCTAGCCGACCGGCGCGGCTGCTCAGCGCCGCCGGGCGGCCACCACGCTGGAGCCGACCAGGCCCGCCATGCCCGCGCAGAAGGCCAGCAGGACCAGTGCGATGTCCTTCTGGAAGACCGGCACGCCGCGGTAGCCGGAACGCGGTTCCACCAGCTGGATGACGGTGGACGTCGGGCTCGGCGTCGGAGCCGGTCCGGACGTTGCCGGAGCGGCGGAGTCCGAGGAGGACGGCGTCGCGGTGGTGCCCGGCCCGGTCCCCGGCTGGCCCGCCCGGCTCGACGAGGTGGCGGTGGCGGACGGCTTCGGGGCGGGCGTGCTGGTCACTACTCGCACCGGACTCGAGCGGGTCGGCACCGCGGTGGGCGTCGAGCTCGGCGCCGGAGTGCTGGCCGCGGACGAGGCGTGCGGCGGCCGGTGCGAGGCCCCGGTCGGGGTACGGCCCGGCGTGCTCGGTGCCGGGTGCGAGGTGCTGGGAACCGGCCGCGAGGTGCTGGGCGCCGGACGGGAGGTGCTGGGTGAGCTCGACTTCGTCGGGCTGGTGGGGACGCTGGGTGTCGGCCGGGCCGGGCTGGACGATCCCGGGCCCCCGGTGCTGGCGCAGCTGAGCCGGATGTTGCCGGAGCTGACCACCGCGCCGTCCACCCCGATCACCCGGACCTGGTACATGGCCGGCTTGGGCACCGCCTGGCTGAGCGTGACCACCGAGGCACTGGGCTCGTCGAAGCTGACCAGGGTCCCGACCGGGTCGTCGCCGGCCAGCACGCCGTCGGAGCGCACCAGCAGCACGGTGTAGTCCAGCTGCTCGATGCCCATCTTCTCCAGGCGGCGGTCCACGTCGTTGGGGTTGGCCACGGTGACCCGGAGGTTGGCCTGCGCTCCCGGCGAGCAGCTCCGGGTGGCCACCTGGACGGTGGGCTCGTCCAGGCCGAAGTCGGTGGGCTTGATCGGGTGGCAGGTGGCCTTCAGCGGCAGGGTGATGACCCCGGGCTGGTCCAGCTGCCGCAGGAAGACGTGGTCGCCGTCGTGCACGGGACCGGCCAGCCGCACCTTGGTCGGCGTGTCGTCCAGGGTGACCAGGCTCGGGCCGCCCTCGGGAAAGATCTCGGTGTCGGTCGAGCCGGGGCCGGCCAGGCCGACCTGCAAGACCAGCTCCCGGTCGTCGTCGTTGCCCTTCCACTTGTCGACCTTGAGGCCGACCTCGACGAAGTTGTCCTCGGTGTCGTCGGTCGCGCAGCCGTAGCGGACGGTGGCGTGGACGTCGTAGCGGTCCAGCGCCGAGGCCGGGCTGGGCCGGGCCAGCAGTGCCAGGGTCGCCGCGAGCGCGGTGAACAGCAGAGCTGCCACCACGCGGTCGAGACGCCTGATACGCACCGTTTTTTCACCCCGCAGACGCCCAGAAACTAACACTGAGGAAACTGTACCCGCTATTCCTTGACGCGGGTGAAACATCTTTGGCCAGTTGCTTATCCTGGTGTCATGGCGCAATCGAGCGGGGCGAAACGGAACGGCAAGACCAGGAACGGCAGGGTCAAGCTGACCAGGGCCGAGAAGAAGGAAGCCCGGGCCGCACGCCGGCAGGCGCGCCGCGACTCGTTCCGGCAGATGCGCCAGGCGTTCACGCTGACCCGGCAGAACGATGCCCGGCTCATCCCTTACCTGGTGATTGCCTTCGTGGTGGTCGCGGCGGTGTTCTACCTGCTGACCTCCCTGCTGACCGGCAGCGTCTGGCTGCCGATCTTCCCGGCGGTGCTGTTCGGGCTGCTCGCGGCGCTGTTCCTGTTCTCCCGGCGCGCCCAGACCTCGGCCTACCGCCAGGCCGAGGGCCAGGCGGGCGCGGCGGCCTACGTGCTGGGCCAGCTGCGTGGCGACTGGCGCAAGACCGACGCGGTCGCCGGCACCCCGCAGCTGGACGCGGTGCACCGGCTGCTCGGCCGGCCCGGCGTGGTGCTGATCGGCGAGGGCGCCCCGCAGCGGGTCAAGCCGCTGCTCGCCCAGGAGAAGAAGCGGATCGCCCGGCTCGCCGGTGACGCCCCGATCTATGACGTGGTGGTCGGCCGGGGCGAGGGCGAGGTGCCGCTGGCCAAGCTCAACGCGCACCTGATGAAGCTGCCGCGCAACCTGTCCAAGGAGCAGGTGGTGGCCCTGGACCGGCGGCTGGCGGCCCTGGGCACCCAGCGTCCGGCGATCCCCCGCGGACCGATGCCCAGCGGCGTGAAGATGCGCAGCGTGCAGCGCGCCGCCCGCCGCCGGGGCTGACCGCTCCGGTGCCGGACGCGGGCTCGGCCCAGCGCTACCGCGGCCAGTCGATCGGCCTGCCGCCGTCCGGACCGGGATCGCTGGCCCCCACCGGCCGCCGGCTGGCGGCGTTCGTCCTCGACCTGCTGGCCGCCACGCTGGTGGCAGCCCCGTTCGTGCACCGCCGGGACCTGTCGGGCCTGGCCGCGCACCTGCCCGGCCAGTGGAGCCTGATCCCGCTGGCGCTGGACTACCTGGTCGGGTTGCTGCTGTTCGGCCGGACCTTCGGGATGTACCTGACCGGCCTGCGGGTGATCCGGGTGGACGCCGAGCTGGCGGTCGGGCCGGGCCGGGCGCTGGTCCGGACCGCGCTGCTGATCGCCCTGCTGCCGGCCCTGGTGGTCGACCAGGACTTCCGCGGCCTGCAGGACCGGTTGACCGCCACCGCGGTGATCGTCCACTGAGACCTGCCCGTCCGGTGCTGCCTCAGCCGGCGCGGCCCCGCTTGCCCGGAGCCTGCCGGGCGGTGAAGTCGAGGGCTTCGGAGATCCAGAACTCCAGGTCGGCCTCGGCGGCCACGCCGCCGGCCCGGATGCGCAGCCAGCCCGGGCTCATCCTGCGCCGCCCCATGACGACCGGCTCCGCGTCCTGGTGCTCCAGCAGTTGCTCGGCCCGGTCGGGCGAGCACCGGATCATCAGGTCGCCGTGGGTGTCGGCGCTCACCGCCAGCTTGCCGTCGACGAGGAACGACAGGCCGCCGAACATGCCCACCTCCCGGACGTCGGACCGGCCGGCGAGGCTGGCGAGGCTGGCGCGAATCCGGTCGGCCAGTTCGCGGTCATAGGGCATGGGGCAATCATCCCCCTGCCGGGTGCCGGGACCGAGCGGCCCCGCCGCCCTGAGCGAGACCGAAACGCCGGCTGTGTAACGTCACGGAAACACTCGGGACACCGGCCAGCAACCGGACGGCGCTAGGTTGGCAGCACGTTCCGGTGATCGGATCCCATCCGAGGCAGACGAGAAGGACTTTCGCTGATGTTCAGTAGTGCTGACGAGATCCTCAGCTACATCGACACCGAAGGCGTCGAGTTCATCGACGTCCGCTTCACCGACCTGCCCGGCGTGCAGCAGCACTTCAACGTGCCCGCCGCCGGGTTCGGCCCGGACGCCTTCACCGACGGCCTGCTCTTCGACGGCTCGTCGATCCGCGGCTTCGCCGCCATCCACAAGTCCGACCTGAAGCTGCTGCCGGACCCGGCCACCGCCTACGTCGACCCGTTCCGGGCCGCCAAGACGCTCAACCTGAACTTCTCCATCGTCGAGCCGCGCACCGGCGAGCCGTACGACCGGGATCCGCGCCAGGTGGCCACCAAGGCCGAGGAGTACCTCAAGACCACCGGCATCGCCGACACCGTGTACTTCGGCCCGGAGGCCGAGTTCTACATCTTCGACGACGTCCGGTACGAGTCGAAGATCAACGGCTCGTGCTACTCGGTGGACTCGATCGAGGGTTCCTGGAACAGCAACCGGGTCGAGGAGGGCGGCAACCTCGGGTACAAGACCCGGGTCAAGGGCGGCTACTTCCCGGTCTCGCCGTACGACCACTACGCCGACCTGCGCGACGAGATGAGCCGCGAGCTGACCCGGGCGGGCCTGGTCGTCGAGCGGGCGCACCACGAGGTGGGCACCGCCGGCCAAGCCGAGATCAACTACCGGTTCGACACCCTGACCCACGCTGCCGACCAGATCCTGACGTTCAAGTACATCGTCAAGAACGTGGCCTGGCGCAACGGCAAGACCGCCACCTTCATGCCCAAGCCGCTGTTCGGCGACAACGGCTCCGGCATGCACTGCCACCAGTCGCTGTGGCGCGACGGCGAGCCGCTGTTCTACGACGAGACCGGCTACGCGGGGCTGTCCGACATCGCCCGGTACTACATCGGCGGGCTGCTGCACCACGCCCCGTCGCTGCTGGCCTTCACCAACCCGACGGTGAACTCCTACCACCGGCTGGTGCCCGGCTTCGAGGCGCCGGTCAACCTGGTGTACTCGGCCGGCAACCGGTCGGCCTGCATCCGGGTGCCGATCACCGGCACCAGCCCGAAGGCCAAGCGCATCGAGTTCCGGGTGCCGGACCCGTCGGCCAACCCGTACCTGGCCTTCTCGGCGATGCTGATGGCCGGCGTGGACGGCATCCGCAACAAGATCGAGCCGGCCGACCCGATCGACAAGGACCTCTACGAGCTGCCGCCGGACGAGGCCGCCTCGATCCCTCAGGTGCCGGGCTCGCTGGAGCGGGTGCTGGAGCACCTGGAGGCCGACAACGAGTACCTGCAGGAGGGTGGCGTGTTCACCCCCGAGCTGATCGAGACCTGGATCGACTACAAGCGGGCCAACGAGATCGACCCGGTACGGCTGCGGCCACACCCCTACGAGTTCGAGCTGTACTACGACATCTGATCGGCACCCCTCGGCACGGGGGCGGCGTTACCTGGCACCCGAGGATCGGACGAACCCTGGAGCGGAGCGATGTCGCCGCTGGTGGCAGCCCTCCGCTCCAGGGGAAGATCGAACGCAGCCACCATCGCTGCGGCGTGCGCCATGGCGTCGGTGAAGGTGTGATCGACATGCGCCGCGACGAGGGAGCCGTCGGCCATAGCAGTGTCGGCAGCAGCCTGCACCGTTGCGGCCATGCGTTCGGCGACGAGCGGGTTCTGGGCCTCGGTGCCCGAGAAGCCGACGAGCCTGTTGGCCTGGGCCGCCCCCTCGGCGAGGCGTGCCGCCTGCGCTGTGACCAGCGACCGCATCGCGGCCGCGGCCAGGCCTGTGTCGCCGGCATTCACCTTCGCAGCCGCAGCAACGGCGAACGTCCTCGCACGACGAGCCTTCACCGCTGCCGATGCCGCCTTCTCCGCAGCTACCACGACCGACACAGCTGTCTCCAGCACGACTTCGGCGGCCGCTTGGGCCTGCGTCTCCAGCACGAGGGCCACCGCCTCGGCCACCACGGCGTCAGCAGTGGCATCCGCGGCGAGGTAGCCGGAGCCACGAGTGGCAGGCGCGACCCAGGGCTCCTCGGTGCTGTTCGCACCAGACCGCCCTTCGAGCATCAGGTGGTTCGTGCCCCCGATGACCAGGGCGCTCATGGCTTCGGCCTGGAGGGGGTCCTGGCTCAGAACCTCGAACATGAGCGCTTGAACGTCTGAAAATCGGAACCGCCGGTGCCCGCCCGGTGTGCGCATGAAGGCAATCTTGCCTTTACTGGCCCAGCGGCTGACTGTCTTCGGGTCGACGAAGACCAGGGCTGCTACGTCCGCGGGGGTGAGGAGATGCTCTGTTGGTGCCTTCTGCGCGGCCATCGAACTCTCCTAGGTGACAGCGACCCGCCCCCGCTCCGCACCAGGAACGCCTGGGCAGACCCTGTCGCCACCGGTTCAAGAGTAGCCCACAGTCACCGTTGCCCCCGTAAGAATGACTTGGGCGAAAGGTCGTCCCTTTCAGAGGGCAAGCGGTCCTGTTCAGGCGATCTGCCGGCCCCGGACAGCTCGTAGCGTAGACAGTGGGCGCCCTACCCCGCCGCCGACCGGCGTCAGCCCAGGGTGCTCCCTTGGGAGTTCCTCATGGAGCGCTTCGCCCGCCTCGTCCTGCATCACCGCCGGATCGTCAGCGCCATCTGGTTGGCACTCTTCATCGGCGGCCTGGCCTCGGTCAGCCCGTTGGGTGACCGGTGGTCGTTGGACTTCTCACTGCCCGGACAACCTGGTGACAACGCCGAGCAGCAGCTCGTCGACACCTACGGCGTGAGCACGTTCGACTCATACATCGCTGTCGTGACGGTGCCGCAGGGAAAGACGGTCGAGGGCAACAGCGCCGCGGTGGCCGGTGTGATCAGTGCAGGCGTCGCGGCTGTGACAGACGTGGAGCTCCGCGTGGTGGACTTCGCCAGCACCAAGGATCCGGGCTTCGTGACTGACGACGGCCGCACGACGTACGCCTTGATCCAGGCACCGGTCCCGGTGACGTTCGGCCCCTACATCGAAACCCAGCTCGACCCCGCATTGACCGAGGCAGCCCGGGCCGCCGGCTTCGAGAGCGGCCTGACCTCCTACGGGCTGCTGTCCGCGGGCGGTGACCAGGAGGGCTCGAGCGTCCTGGTCGAGACCCTGATCGCCGCTGGGGGTGCGCTGCTGGTGCTGCTCTTCGTGTACGCGTCGTTCCTGGCGCTGCTGCCGCTGCTCATCGCCGGGGTGTCGATCCTGGTCACGTTCATGCTCGTGCTCGGGCTCACGACGTTCACCGATGTCAGCATCATCGTCAAGTTCCTCGTCGCGCTGATCGGGCTCGGGGTCGCCATCGACTACTCGCTGATCCTGGTGTCACGGTGGCGGGAGGAACGCGCTCACGGCCGCAGCAACGAGGAAGCTGTCGTCGTCGCGATGAAGACGGCCGGACACGCCGTCATGGCCTCGGGCGTCACCGTGGCGATCAGCCTGCTGGCGCTGCTGATCCTGCCGGTGCCGGCCCTGCGCAGCATGGGCGTGGCGGGGATGCTGATCCCGCTGGTCAGCGTGGCTGTAGTGCTCACCCTGCTCCCGGCGCTGCTGTCCAGCGTCGGCCCGCGCATCGACTACCCTCGCATCCGCAAGGAAGGCACCGCCTCACGTGGCTGGTCGGCCTGGGCGCGGCTGATCGTCAGGCACCGCGTCATCGCCACCGCGACGGCCCTGATCGTGCTCGGCCTCATGATCGCGCCCGTGTTCAGCCTCAAGATCGGGCCGGGCTCCAGCTTGGAGTCTCTCGGGAGCAACGGCCCCCGCTTCGACACCCTGCAGACGCTGACTGACGGCGGCGTCGGCGCCGGGGTCATCACCCCCATCGAGGTGCTCGTCCCCGCCCGCGACGCGGGCGCAGCTGCGCAGGCAGCCCGCGGTGTCGCCGGCGTCCAGCTGGCCGTGGTGGGCACCATCCGCGGTGACAACGCGGTCGTAGACGTGTTCCCCAGCGCGCCGACGCTCGACAGCGACGCCGCGACGGTCGTCACCGACGTCCGGGCAGCCGTCGAATCCACGGTGAGCGAGGAGGTCGGCATCACCGGCCTTGGTCCCACCATCGAGGACTACTTCAGCGCGGTCTACGACAAGTTCCCCTACGTGCTGGCGCTGATCGCCCTGATCACCTTCGTGCTGCTGGTCCGCACCTTCCGGTCGGTGCTGCTGCCGCTCAAGGCTGTGCTGCTCAACCTGGCCTCGCTGGCGGCCGTGTTCGGATCGATCGTGTTCTTCTGGCAGCTCGGCCATGGTTCCGATGTCGTCTTCGACGTCGCTCCTACCGGAGCGATCAACTTCTGGCTCCCCGTCGTGATCTTCGCGTTCCTGTTCGGGCTGTCGATGGACTACGAGGTCTTCATCCTGACTCGGATGCGGGAGGAATACGACCGCACTGGCGACACCGGCATGGCCGTCATCACCGGGATCGGCCGGACCGGTCGGCTCGTCACCTCCGCGGCCCTGATCCTGTTCTTCTCCTTCTCGGCCATCGCGACCTCGCCCGGGACCGACACCAAGGTCCTCGGAACCGCCCTGGGAGTCGGCATCCTCATCGATGCCACCATCGTCCGCGCCCTGCTGGTACCCGCCCTGGTCAGCCTGTTCGGCCGGTGGAACTGGTGGCTGCCCGGCTGGCTCGCGCGCGTCTTGTTCGTCGAGCCTTCGCCGCTGCGCCCGGTGGGCATCGTGCCGCCCGAAGCGCTGCCGGATTCGGACAAGGTGCCCGCCGGTATCAGCTAACCACCTGGCCGGTCGCGGTGGACTCCACGATGGCTCGACGCGGTCACCGGTCCACGGGTCGCCGGTCGCCCGGACATAGTGCTGCCACACGGTCACGGTCAGCTCGGAACGAGTCGGGCGGGTGAGGGTGGTCCTGGCTGTTCCTTCGATGGCGTAGGGCTAATGGGTGTGATCGAGACGAGCGCGATGCCGAGGTCGCGGACCTTCGCCAGCAGGCCGTGCAGTGCGGCCTGGTCCGCAACGGGCCCGGTGAGGGTCGAGGTGCCGTCGGCGTGGTGGGTGACGGTGAGATCGCCGAGCCAGCCGGTCCAGTGCCGGTCGAGGTGCCCCTGCACCCGCACCTCGTAGACCGAGCCGGTCATGACAGCGCTCCGGACGCGGCACGCCCAGCCACTGCGGGACGACGGACCGGGCGGCGACGGACCGGGTGGCGGATCGCCCACTCGGCGACGGCGATGTTGAGGATCCAGGCAACGCCCTTGGCCAGGTCGCCGGCGAGCACGCCGGGGCCGAAGATCGCTTCGCCGAAGCCCTCGGTGAAGACCTGGGTGCCGGCACCGAGCCCGAGCGCGTAGGCCCGGATCATCCAGGCCCGGTGGCTGCGGATGTCCCGCCGGCGGATCGCCGCGAACCCGAGCACGAGGCACCCGGCCATCGCGGGTGCGACGACGAGCCGGAACCCGAACAGGACCCGGCCGGTGCCAGCCTGCGGGTCATAGAACAGCGTCAGGCACAGAGCCGAGGCGACGACGAGCAGGCCGGCCGCGACCAGCACCCGGCCGGAGCGCCGGTGCCACGCCGGGTGCCGCCGGCGGAACCGCGGCACGAACTGCAGCGCGCCGGCGAGGGCGAAGGCGGCCGAGCCGACGATGTGCATCACCAGCGCCACCGGGAAAGCCTCGAACCGCGGGTCGTCCGGCAGCACCGCGGGCCCGCCGGCGAGCTGGATCAGGCGCAGGGTGCCGGCCGTCAGCGGGATCACGCTGAGCAGCACCAGCCCGACCGCGAGTCGCCATCCGCTCCGAGCGCCCGGCCGGGAACGGGCCGGGCGCTCGGTGAGCTGTTCGGTGGTCATCGGACGGCTGCCGGCTCAGCGGCGGCGACCTGAGCGGCGGGAGCCGAAGCAGTCTCGGTACGGCTGGTCCGGTACAGCGACAGGCCCAGACCGATCAGGGCGATCCCGACCGGTACCGCGAACGGGCGGCTGAACGACTCGGGCAGGAAGGCCAGCGCGAGGGCGGAGACGGTGCCGGCGGCGAACAGCGCCGAGGCCCAGCGGGCGAGGATGCCGGCCCGGAAGAGCGCGATGCCGAACAGCAGGCCGCCGATCGAGTAGCCGATGCCGGTGACGAGGAAGAGGTCGGCCATATGCCCGATGTCGCCCGCCGGCTTGTTTCCCATCGCCGCGTCCAGGTAGTCCTGGACGTAGCCCGGGCTGGTGCGCGCCACGACCGGCAGGACGCAGGCGACGATGCACTGGTTGGCGAACATCGCGAAGTAGCCGATGCTCACCAGCAGGTACCCGACGACGCCCAGGGCACCGAACCGTTGCCGGTTGCGCAGGAACATGCCGGCGAATCCGGTCAGCGCCAGTACGGCCATGCCGGCCTTCGCCATCTCGCGCACCAGTACGTCGGTGGTCACGACGTGCGCGACATCGGCCGTCGGGTGGTTGACCTGCACGCCGATGTAGATGGCGCCCGCGACGGCGGCGCAGAGCCCGGCCGCTGCGGTGATGCGGGAGGTGGTGATGGTCATGTCGAACTCCTCGTCCTGGTCGGGTGCCGGGGTTCCGGCGATGTCGAGGACGTTAGGAATCAACGTGGTGAGACCACATCACCAGACGATGTGATTGGAGTTGGTGATTCGCCGCTACCGGCGGTAAGGGCGCTACCGGCGCTACAGCAGGCCGAGCTCGCCCGCCCGGCGCACCGCGGCCCGCCGGGTGGTCACGTCGAGCTTGGTGAAGATGTGCTTGGTGTGGGTGCGCAGCGTGTTGACCGACACGAAGAGCCGCCGGGCGATCTCCGGACCGGTCAGGTCGGTTCCGAGCAGCCGCAGCACCTCGAGCTCCCGCTCGCTGAGGGTCTGGTCGGCGCTCGGCACGGGAGGCCGCGGCGTCGCGGGCGCCTGGGCGGCGGCCAGCAGCTGCCGTGCGTACCCCGGCACGTCGCCTGCTCCGGCCGAGCAGGCCCGCCCGAGCAGCTCGACCAGTGCCGGCCCCTCGTCGAGGAACAGCCGGCGGTAGCCGGCCGGCACCCCGGCTCGCAGCGCGGCGGCCAGGTCGGAAGCTGCCGCGTCCGCGTCGCCGGCCGCGGAGTGCGCGAGCGCCCGCACCAGGCGTGCCTCGATCACGCTGCCGCCACGGCCGGCCGCCTGCGCGGCGACGACGATGCGGTCCAGCAGCGCGAGGGCATCGGCGGCGGAACCCTCGGCGACCAGCAGGCGGGCCAGGGTGAGGTGGTCGTACTCGGCCAGGTAGCTCGGTTCGTCAGTCGGCCGGACGCCCCGCTCCCGCGCCCAGGCCCGGGCCTCGTCGAGGCGGCCCTGGACGATCCGTATCCGGGCCCGGGTAGCCGCGATCGGCCGGACGTCCGGAAAGTAGCCGGGCAGGAACAGCGGCTCAGCCTCGTCCAGCATGCCGATCGCAGCGTCGGAGTCCCCGTCGGCTCGCAACAGTCCGGCTGTGGCGGTGTACCAGCGGTGCCGGTTCTCCGGCAGCGACGCCCGGTCGCCGAGCTGGTGGGCGGTCGCCAGGTGGGAAGCGGCCGCATCCCGTTCGCCCTGCTCGCGCAGCACGTCGGCGAGCCCGACGTGCAGGTCGCCGGTGGTGGGCAGCACCGGCCCGGGGTGCCGCTCGGCGGCGGCGAGGGCCCGCTCATAGCACCGACGGGCCTCGTCGGGGCGGCCGCGGGCCAGCCACAGGTTCGCCAGCACGACGGTCGCGCCCAGCTCGTCGGCCACCATGCCGGCAGCGCGCAGGCTGGCGACCGCGTCGCCGAACGTGTCGACGGCGGTTTCCAGGTCGCCGGCGGCCCAGGCGGCCAGGCCCACGAAGCCGGCGGCCGCTGCCCGCGGGAAGTGGTCGGCAGGCCCGGCCAGTTCGAGTGCGTGGCGGGCGTGGCTGACCGTACCGTCGACGTCTCCGCGGGCCTGGGCGACCGACGCGCGGTAGACCGCGATCATGGCCGGCAGCCCGCGCACCTCGGCCTGCCGAGCCTCGACCGCCTCCGGGTGCCCGATGGTGGCCAGGGCAGCCGCCGGTGCTGCCGGGTCCAGCGCCGCCTCCGCGTCGTCCAGCCAGGCCGCCACGCCGTCGAAGTCGCCGGCGGCCAGCCGGCTCCAGCCGGCAGCGGTGGCCAGCAGCGGCCGGCGCCGGACCACGTCCTCGGGCACGGCGGCCAGCCAGTCGAGGATGGTGCGGTCCTGCCGCCCCTTCCGCAGGCCCGCCAGCGCCAGCTCGACCAGGTCGGCGGTGAACTCGGAGTCGCCGCCGGCGACGGCGTGCCGGACCGCGTCCGCGAGCAGGCCGTGCTCGGCGAGCCAACTGCCGGCCGCGATGTGCAGCGGCCGGACCCGGTCCGGATGCCGGTCGACGAGCCGGGCGCGCAGCACGTCGGCGAACAACTGGTGGTAGCGGTACCAGCGGCGTTCGTCGTCGAGCGGGACGACGAACACGTTCTCCCGCTCCAGCATGCCGAGCATCTCGCGCGAGCCGTCCCGGCCGGTGACCGCGTCGCACAGCGGCGCGGTCAGCTCGCGTAGCACCGAGGTGTCGAGCAGGAAGGCGCCCACCTGCTCGGGAAGCCGGTCGAGGACCTCTTCGACCAGGTAGTCCAGCACGAAGCGGTGGCTGCCCGCGAAGGCCGCGACGAACGACGCCGGATCCGCCCGCCCGCGTAGCGACAACGCCGCCAACTGCAGGCCGGCGGCCCACCCCTCGGTCCGCTCGTCGAGCGCGCTGACGTCGTCCGGGGCGAGGGCGAGGCCCATCCCGTCGTTGAGCAGGGCGCTCGCCTCGTCGGGTGTGAACCGCAGGTCGGCCGCCCGCAGCTCCACCAGGCCGCCGTTGCTGCGCAACCGCGCCAGCGGCAGCGGCGGATCGGACCGGGTGGTCATGGCGATCCGGACGTGCCGAGGGAGGTGGTCGAGCAGGAACGCGATCACCTCGTGCACCGCGGGCGTGGTGATCTCGTGGTAATCGTCGAGCGTCAGGACGGTGGCCTCGGCGAGGGTGTCGAGGTCGTTGAGCAGGCTGGTCAGCACCGCCTCGGCCGGCACCTCCGTCGCGGCCTCGAGCACCGCTGCCGCTTCGGTGCCCAGCTCCGCGTCGGTGGTCTGGAGCGCGGCGATCAGGTGGCGCAGGAACCGCCGCGGGTCGTTGTCGCCCTGGTCGAGGGACACCCAGGCGACGCGGCGGGAGCCGGCGGCGAACCACTGGCTGAGCACGGTGGTCTTTCCGAAGCCGGCCGGCGCCGAGACCAGCACCAGCCTGGTGGCGTCGCGCTCGGCGGCTACCAGCCGGTCGCGCAGCCGGGGCCGGGTGACCAGGTCGGCACGCGGTTCGGGGACGTGCAGCTTGGTGGCCAGGACCGGCATGGTCGCCAAGGATAGGTTCGGCGCGTCGCGGACGACAGGAAAACGGGTCTCAGGCGGCCCGGCGGGTGAGGAGTCGTACCCGCAGGTAGTGCAGTCGTGGCATCAGCCCGTAGATGACGATCGGCACGGCGACGGTCGCCAGGACGAAGGTCCGCAGCACCGGACCGGCATCGGACAGCCACGGGCCGATGGTCAGGTTGAGGACGGTGAGGGTCGGGAACACCGCGATCCAGATCATCAGCGCCAGTTGGTGCTTGGTCGGCGGTCCGACCTGCTTGCCAGCCACCGGAGCGGTCCGGACGTGGTCGTTCGACATGAGGGTTTCTCCTTTGGATCCAGGGATGTTACGGATGGAGGGTTATCGCCGGCTGGCGCCGCGGTGCTCGTGGACCGCGTGCCGCACGTCCTCGTCGACGAGGTCGGCGTTGATCGCGATGGCAGCGGTGGATCCCTCACCGGCGGCCGTGATGACCTGGGCGCGCGGGTTGCGGACGTTCCCGGCTGCCCAGACGCCGGGGGCGGTGGTCCGGCCGGTGTCGTCGGTGACGACCCAGCCGTTCTCGGCGATGTCGCAGCCGAGTCCGGTGAACACCTCGTTGTTCGGTACGAACCGAGGCGGGACGAACACCACGTCCCTGGCGACGGTCCGACCGTCGCCGAGCGCGACGGCCCGCAGCGCGTCGTCCTGGACGACGAGCCGGCTCACCTCGCCCTCGACGATGCCGACCGCCCGGGCGGTCAACTGCTCGCGATCGTCTGCGGACAGGCTCCCCGGCGCAACGAACAGGACGACGTCGTCGGACCACTGGCGCACGATCTGGGCGTAGCGGACAGCCTCCGGCGACCAGCCCAGCACGCCGAATGCCTGGCCGCGGACTTCGTAGCCGTGGCAGTACGGGCAGTGCAGGACGTCGCGCGCCCAGCGCTCACGCAGTCCGTCGACGTCCGGCAGCTCGTCTCGCAGGCCAGTGGCCACCAGGATTCGCCGGGCGCGCACCGCGGGTGCGTCGCTGGTGTCCAGCCGGAACCAGCCGTCCTCACGCACCACGGCCACGACGGCACCCGGGCAGAACCGGCCGCCGTAGCCCTCGACCTCCTGCCGACCCGCGGCCAGCAGCTCGGCGGGCGGCATCCCGTCGCGGGACAGGTACCCGTGCATGTGGGTCGCGGGAGCATTGCGGGGCTGCCCCGCATCGACCACCAGCACCTGCCGGCCGGCCCGGGACAGGACCATTGCCGCCGACAGCCCGGCGGCTCCGCCGCCGATCACCACTACGTCATAGGTGTTCATGTGCACAGCGTGCTGGCACGTTCCGGTCCGGACAACGTTCGTTGCGGTTTCCGGGAAAAGTTCGGACGATGGTGGCGTGACCGACCACGAGCAGGCCATCGCCACGGCGCTCGACCAGGTCGGGCCCCGGCTCCAGCGGCTGCGCAAGCAGCGCGGGATCACCCTGACCAGCCTGGCCACCGCGACCGGCATCTCGAAGAGCACCCTGTCCCGGCTCGAGACCGGCCAGCGGCGGCCGAGTCTGGAGGTGCTGCTTCCGCTGGCTCAGGCCTATCGGGTTCCGTTGGACGACCTGGTCGGCGCACCGGAGGTCGGAGATCCCCGCATCCGGCTCAGGCCCCGGCGGGTCAACGGTCGCACCGTGCTCCCGCTCACCCGCCCCGGCGGCGTCCAGGCCTGGAAGATCGTCATCCCCGTCTCGCAGTCCGAGCCTCGGCCCCGGACCCACGACGGCTTCGAGTGGCTCTACGTGCTGTCCGGCCAGATGCGGCTCATCCTCGGTGACCAGGACCTCGTGCTGGGCGTGGGCGAGGCTGCCGAGTTCGACACCCGGGTACCGCACTGGTTCGGCAGCACCGGCGAGAGCCCTGCCGAGGTGCTCAGCATCTTCGGCCGGCCGGGTGAGCGGATGCTGGTTCGGGCGGGCAACGGTGAGCCCGACGCACCGGCGGACTCGCACCACGCCTGAGGGACCCGGCTGCTCCAGCGGAGCGGCTCCGTACGACAGCAGCCGGAACAGAACGGCGCCCCGGGACGGGGGAAGTCCCGGGGCGCCGTGCGTATCGCGGTCGAGCAGGTGGTGCTACCGGGTCAGCCCCGGGTGTGGAACCAGGCGTCCTTGCCGGCCGTCCCGTAGGCGGCGATGGAGGTGGTGTCGGTGCCCAGCGATGCCCAGCTGCCGCTGTTGAAGTAGCCGATCGAGACCAGGCCCGGGTAGGCCTTGATCTGACTGGGGATGGCCTTGAACCAGTCCGGCCGGCGCGGGTCGGCGATGCAGCCGTACTCGCCCAGGCCCAGCGGCAGCTTCTTGGCGTTCACGTCGACCGGGTCCAGCAGGCCGCCCCGGATGGCGTTGTAGAACGGCGCGATCATCTGGCCGAAGCTGCGCCAGCGCGATGCGTCGTGGTTGTAGGGGTCCCACATGATGACGTTGACGTAGCTGGAGCCGGGCCACAGCTGCTGCAGCGACCAGGCCTTGCTCGGGTCGGACGCCGTCCAGCCCGACATGGTCCAGCCCCACAGGATGTTCGTGACGCCGCGGGCGCGGAACCGGTCGACGATGTGGCGGTAGGCCGCCACGTACTCGGCCCGGGTACCGGCGGCCGCGCGGATCTTGGCGGTGCCGCCGATGTCGGGACGGTCGTCGGTCTCGGGGTCGATGTCGACGATGAACTTGTACGTGGTGGCCTTCATCTTGGCCGCTATCGCGTCGAAGTAGCGGTCCAGCAAGCCGCTGCTGACCTGCTTGTAGGTCCAGGTCTTCTGGACCTTGCCGCTGCGGTCGGTCGACGTCGCGCCGGGCGCCGGCTGCAGGTTGGGGTCGTAGCCGCCGTCGTAGGAGACCAGCTCCCAGCCGATGTGGATGGTGCGGCCCTGGGAGGCCTGGGTGAGCATCGCCGACGTCGGCCACATGTTGTTGGTGGCGTCGAAGTCCTTGAAGTTGTGGATCAGGTCGAACTTGCGCCCGATCTTGGTCTCCATGGTGCTGGGGTCCGCGGTACCCGAGCCGTAGTAGCCGAACAGCGTGCCGCTGCCCTGCGCCGGCAGCACGCCGGACGGCACCGTGGTGCTGCCGGACGGCGGCGGAGCGGGGGCGGTGGTAGTGGGGGCCGGCGTCACGATCGGCACCACGCTGACGTCGTCGACCAAGAAGGACTTGCCGGCGCCGAGATCCCAGGTGAGGGCGTTGACGTCGATGCTGTCGCCGGACTTGGCGGCCACCAGCTCGACCGTGAGCTGATGCCAGGCGGTGTCGGTGGCCCAGTAGGTGGCCTGCTTGCTGGTCACCAGCGCGTTGCTGCTGGAGTACTCCATCAGGCGCAGCACCAGGGTGGTGTTGGCAGTGGTGGCGCGCAGCCAGGCGGTCGCCCGGTAGGTCCGGCCGGCGACGGTGCTGGGCACGCTGTTCGGCGCGTCGTTGAGCACCGTGGTGGCCGCGGAGGCTGAGGTGTTGGAGACCCGGGCGGCGTAGCTGCCGGTGTGGCCGCCGGAAACCCGGGCCAGGGGTGCGGGTGGCGTGCCGTCGTCCTTCGGGGTGGCGAGCCAGCCGCTGGTGTCGGCCTCGAACGTTCCGTTCGAAACCTCGTCCTCGCCGGCCGAGACGGTCGAGATGGCGATGACACTGCCGGCTACCAGGGCTGTCAGGCTGGTCAGCACGGTCACGCCCAAGCCGAGGCGGTGACGCCAACCTGCTCGGGACGTTTTCGACGGGCCGGCGTGCCTGGGGGTGCCTCGATCAGCTCGGTGCGCGGGGTTGTGCACTGGGGCCGTGGGGGCATGGTGGAGCAAGAGTCGTCCTCTCCTCACGCCTACGGGGTGAGCTGTCGGGTTCGGGCGGGAGGTGCCCGGCCGCGCTGGGCGGCTTCACCCCTAGGTCGCGAGCGCGACCGGGTATTGGTTCCCCCGCTCCTGCCGAGCGTTGTTGTAAAGGATGATCACGAACGGGGCAGGACTCGGCGAGCCGCTCGCATAGCACCCCTCTGGGCGCGGTTGCACCTTAAGGGTTGCGGTTGCATAACAGCAAACGCCACACCGTGCGCTCCCGATAGGTCCGGATTGCGAACCCGTTTTGCTTGCGATCACAGGAGAAAGCTCAACTAGAGGTCCAGTACGCGCCGCAAGCCTCGGTCGATCTCGCGTAGCAAAGCCAGGGGTACCGAGCCCGCATGATCGGTCAGGTCGACCTTGTTGAGTGTCACGATCCCAGTGACGGCTACAACCGAATCTCGGGGTAATCCGGTCGCCTGGGCGGGCAGGAACACGTTGCCCGGCAGAGTCGCGAGGTCGGTATTGGAGGTGATGACTGCAGCCAGCACCGTCGCCAGCCGGCTGTTGTTGTAGGTATCTGCTGAAATCACCAGCACCGGTAGCCGCTTGGCGGGTCGCGATCCGACAGGGGCTCCTAGATCCGCCCAGTAGATGTCACCGCGTTCGATCACCACTCAGGAGTCGTCTCCAGCACCCGCCAGCCCGCCGCGACAGCGTCCTCCGCGGCTTCGTCGGGTCCGGCGAGCATGGCGACCGCTTGATCGATCTGGCGGGTGAGCGATTCGGCATCCAACTCGTCGAGATAGCGCATCGCCGCAAGGGCAAAGAATTCCGAACGACTCATCCCTAGAGCCTGAGCTTTGCGTGAGGCTCGCTCGAAGGTGTCGTTGGGTATCGAGATTGCGGTCTTCACAGCCCGAGTATAACCAGGTATAACCGCATGATTCAACGCAGGTCTCTGGTCAGGAAGTGCTCAGGTGCCGCAGAAGGTCACGTAGTCGGTGGAGCCTTCCGGGGGCGGCGCGGCGTAACGCTCCAGTCCGGGACGCTCGTCGTACGGCGCGGTGACCGCGTCGAGCAGCCGTCCCAGCGGGTCGAGGTTGCCCTCGACGGCGGCCGCCAGCGCCTCCTCGACCAGGTGGTTGCGCGGGATGTAGGCCGGGTTGACCCGATCCATCGCCGCCCCGTCCGGGGCCAGGGCCCGCCAGCGGGCCAGCCAGCCGTCGAGCGCGGCCAGGTCGAGCACCAGCTCGCGCACCGGCTCGCTCTCGCCCCGGGCCGCCGAGCCCAGCCGCCGGAAGAACGAGGTGTAGTCGACGGAGTTGGCCTGCAGGAGCGCCAGCAGGTCGGCGGTCAGCGATGCGACCTCGGCGGCCGGGACGGTGGCCGGCAGGCCCAGCTTGGCGCGCATGCCGGCCAGCGACGCGTCGCCGTACTGCTCGCGGAACCGTCCGAGCGCTGCCACCGCGAGCGGGACCGCCTGCTCTGCGTCGTCGCCGAACAGCGGCAGCAGTGCCTCGGCCAGCCGGGCCAGGTTCCACTCCGCGACCAGCGGCTGGTTGCCGTAGGCGTAGCGCCCGCCGAGGTCGATCGAGCTGAACACGGTGGCGGGGTCGAAGGCGTCCAGGAAGGCGCACGGGCCGTAGTCGATGGTCTCGCCGGAGATCGTCATGTTGTCGGTGTTCATGACGCCGTGCACGAACCCGACCAGCATCCAGCGGGCCACCAGCTCCGCCTGCGCCGCGACCACCGCCTCGAACAGGGCCAGGTAGCGGTGCTCGGCCTGCGCGGCGGCCGGGTGGTGCCGGCTGATCGCGTGGTCGGCCAGCCGGCGCAGCAGGTCCGGGTCGTCGGTGGCGCGGGCGTATTGGAAGCTGCCCACCCGCAGGTGGCTGCCGGCCACCCGGGCGAGCACCGCACCGGGCAGCACGGTCTCCCGCCGCACCGGCCGTCCGGTCGCCACCACGGCCAGCGACCGGGTGGTCGGGATGCCCAGCGCCGACATCGCCTCGCTGACCAGGTACTCGCGCAGCATCGGGCCCACCGCGGCCAGGCCGTCGCCGCCGCGGGCAAACGGCGTACGTCCCGCTCCCTTCAGGTGCAGGTCGAGACGCTTTCCGCCAGGAGTGACCAGCTCGCCGAGCAGCAACGCCCGGCCGTCCCCCAGCCGCGGCACGTAGTTTCCGAACTGGTGGCCGGCGTAGGCCTGCGCCACCGGCGTCGCCCCGCCGGGCACCAGGTTGCCCACCAGGAACCGCAGGCCGTCGGGGGTGCGCAGCCAGTCCGGGTCCAGGCCCAGCTCGGCGGCCAGGGGCTCGTTGAGCACCAGCAGCCGGGGCTCCGGAGCGGGCTCGGCCTGCCAGGGAACGGCCAGCTCGGCCAGCTCGCGGGCGAACCGGTCGGAGAGCTCGATGGTCGGCACGGGGGCGACGCTCATCTGTCCGAGCGTACCGGCGGCGCCGGGCGGCAACGCCTCGTCGCGGGCCGGCGGGAGATCCGCTCAGGCGTCCGGAGTGATGTGGAAGACGCCGATGGCCTCTAGGACGGCCACCTCCACCTCCGCCTTGTCCAGGCCCAGCCCGGCCAGCGGGCCGGTGCCGGCTTCCTGCTCCAGCAGGGCGAGCAGGATGTGCTCGGTGCCGATGTAGTTGTGGCCCAGCCGCAGTGCCTCGCGGAAGGTCAGCTCCAGGGCCTTGCGCGCGTCCGCGTCGTACGGAATGAGATCCGGCACCGGGCCGGCCGCGGGCGGCAGCGTCGCGGTCACCGCCCTGCGGAGGGCTTCCGGCTTCACACCCCGGCCCCGGAGGACGGCCGAGGCGATCGACTTCGGGTCCTCGAGCAGCCCCAGGACGAGGTGCTGGGCCAGTACCTTGTCGCTGCCGGTGGCCCGCGCCTCCTGCTGGGCGGCCAGCACCGCGTTGCGCGCCCGCTGGGTGAAGCGCTGGAAACCCTGGCTGGCGTCCAGGTCCGGCGCGTCCTTGGCCACGAAGCGCTTCTGCGCCGCCTGCTTGGTGACCCCCATGGCCCGGCCGATGTCGGTCCAGGAGGCACCCGAACGCCGGGCCTGGTCGACGAAGTGGCCGATCAGGTGGTCTGCCACCTCGTCGATGTGCTGCGCGGCCAGCACCGCGTCGGCGAGTTGTTCGAGGGGTTCGTCATGGACTCGCTTGATCGCTTCGATCAGGTCGTCCAGCCGGACCGGGTTGGTCATCTGCCGGGGTTCCGCCATGCGTCAACCCTAGGTTGACTTCTATCAATCGTCAACCCCGAGTTGTCGCCGGTTATGCACAGCCTCAGCGTCGATCATGGCTGTTGACGGTGGCTTGTGCGACAGTGTGGCCATGGCTGGAGAGGAATTCCGGGCCACCTTGCGTGGCAGCGAGGCGGCTCTAGGTACGGTCCGCGCCAGTGATATCGCACGCCTCATCACCGGCCTCGAGTCCGCAGTCGCGGCGGCGGCCTATGCCGCGCTGGGAAAGCCGCGAAAAGGCTCGACGGGTCGCCACCGCGCGGCCATCGAGGCAGCCTCTCGACTCCGCTTCCAGAACATCGAATCCGGCAGCGTGGTAGCCGTACTTCGACTTCCCCGCCTCGCCGAAACTACGGATGACACCTTGAACGTCGAAGTAGACGACCTGGCCGGAGCGGCATTCGACCGGATCGTCGCAGCCTTCGCGCAGGCTGACGACCAAGTCGACCCCGGCATCGCCAGGACACTTGCCGATCTCGCACAGGAATTGGGCATCGGCGAACGTCACGAGGAGTTGGTGTTGACCAGCCCCCGGACCACTAGCGCGGGTCACCTCGATGCCAGTGCCAAAGAACGGATGCGTCGACTTGCCGACGCACCTCTCGGCCACCAGCCAGATGTCGTCGTAGGCACATTGCGGGAGGCGGACTTCGACCGCCGCACGGCACGGCTGCACGCGGCGACCGGCGAGACGGTGACCGTGAAGTTTCCTGCCGAACTGGACGACGAGATCCAGGAGGCGCTTCGAGCGCAAGCCGCATTCGAAGGCATCATCACTTTCGATCCGAACACCGCCACCATCAAACGCGTGGATCTGCGTCGTATCAACACATCAGAGCCACTGCCTTTCGACGCCTCGGCGTTCTGGACGACATCGCCCCTCGAGGATCTCGCGCAGATCCAGGGAGTTCAGCCGGCCACCTTTGACGCTCCGTTCGGCGAGTGGAACGAGCAGGAAATCGCTGACATCGTCAGTGCCCTGGCGGATCTGGACGCATGACCCCGGAGGACGTGCCGGCCGGTCCCCTTCTGATCGACACGGACGTCGCCACCTGGCTATTGACCGGTGTTCGTCAAGCTGAACGCTGGCGCCCGCTCCTTCGAGGCCACCTGTTGACGCTGTCGTTCGTCAACGTAGGAGAACTGCTCGCATTACCCGCTGCTCAAAAGTGGGGCACCACTCGGACAGTGGAGTGGCGGGAAGTGATTAGGCGCAATTTCATCGTCTTGCCCTTCGACGCAAACATCACCACCCAGTGGGCACCACTTCATGTCCGGTACCGGGGGCACCTACATCGAGGCGGAACGAATGATCTCTGGGTTGCAGCCTCGGCATTGTCGGCCCAGCCGCCGCTTCCACTGGCAACGAACAATCTGAACGACTTCACCAAGATCGCCGCTGACTATCCCCTGCACCTGATCCACCCCGACCTCTGACGCCGGCGAATTCGCTCTAGAGCACTCAACCCGGTAGCCGGCCGGTTTCCTCGCTGATCGCCTGGTCCAGGATCTCCAGACCCAGCGCGATCTCCTCCTCGCTGCTGGTCAGCGGCGGCGCGATGCGGAAGATGCCGCCCATGCCGGGCAGCTGCACCACGTTCAGGTGCAGCCCGAGCTCGAAGCAGCGCCGGGTGACCAGCGCGCCGAGCCGGTCCGCGCCCTGCTTGGTGGTCCGGTCGGTCACCAGCTCCAGCCCCTGCAGCAGCCCCCGGCCCCGGACGTCGCCGACCACGGCATGCCGGTCCTGGATGGCCAGCAGCCCGTTGCGCAGCTGCACGCCCAGCTTGCCGGCCCGCTCGTCCAGCCGGTCGCGCTCCAGCACGTCCAGCACGGTGTTGCCGACCGCCGCGCCCAACGGGTCGGAGACGTGGGTGGTGTAGAACAGGAACCCGCGCCGGTGCGCTTCCTCCTCGATGGCGGCCGACGTCACCACCGCGGCCAGCGGCAGCCCGGCGCCCAGGGTCTTCGACACCGTGATGAAGTCCGGCACCACCCCGTCCCGCTCGAAGGCGTACCAGGCACCGGTGCGGCACAGGCCGGTCTGCGCCTCGTCGAGGATGAGCAGCATGCCGCGCTCATCGCACTTGCGCTTCAGCCCGGCCAGGTAGCCCGGCGGCGGGTCGATCAGCCCACCGGAGCTGAGAATCGGCTCCACCAGGCAGGCGGCCAGGCTCCCCACCGACTGGGCGTCGATCAATGCGAACCCCCAGTCCAGCTGCCGCTGCCAGTCCAGCTCGCCGTCGGCGGTCACGAAGTCGGGGCGGTAGCTGTTCGGCGTCGGGATCGCCAGGTTGCCGACCGTGGGCCCGTAGCCGTGCCGTCCGGCGCTGTAGGTGGCGGCCGCGGCGCCGGCGGTCATGCCGTGCCAGGACCCCGCGAACGACACCACCTCGTGCCGTCCGGTGACCAGCTTGGCCATCCGCAGCGCGGCCTCGTTCACCTCCGCGCCGGTGGTCAGCAGCAGCACCTTCTCCAGCGGGTCGGGCAGCGAGTCCGCCAGCCGGCGGGCCAGCTCCACCACCGGACCCGAGAGCATGCCGCTGAACAGGTGGTCGAGGGTGCCGACCTGCCGCCGGACGGTGGCCACGATGTCGGGATGGGAATGGCCGAGGATGGCACTCATCTGCCCGGAGGTGAAGTCCAGCACCTTCCGGCCGCTGTCGGTGTAGACGAAGCTGCCCTCGGCACGGTCGATGATCTCCGGGGTGAACGTGCCGCCGTAGCGGACCAGGTGCCGGTCCACCTCGGACCAGATGTCGGCCGTCATGCGCCAGACGCTACTGCGGAAACCGGTCCGGACGCGCAGACATCGGCTGATCCTGTAGGTAGCCAAGGCCCGGCCTTCGGCACTCGCCACATCCTGCTGACGTAGCGTTCTCCACGGTGCTCAGAGCGCGGGCAGCCGGCCCGCCGCGGCAGTGGGGAGGAGTGCCGAAAGCGTGGTGCTCAGTCAGGCGGTCCGCTCGGCGGCACCGGTCCAGCCGTCCCGGCCGCCGATGCTGACCGGCTGGCGGGACGAGTTCGTCGCGCTCGCCGGCCGGGTCATCGTGCTCGGCGGCTTCTGGTCGCTGGTGAGCCTGCTGCTGCGTCCGGTGCGCTGGATCCGCTGGGTCGACGACCTGTTCGGCCTGGTGAACCTGCCGGCCGGGCCCAGCCTGTTCTCCACCGTGCTGCTGTTCGTGGTCGGCGGCGCGGTCCGGCGCCGCATGCGGGTCTCGCTGTGGTTGCTGCTGGGCTTCCAGGCGGTGGCCGCCCTGAACCTGCTGGGCGCGGCGCTGCAACTGGCCCTCGACTCCGACGAGGTGCACCGCACCCGGCCGGTCGAGGTCGCCGAGCTCGTGGTGAACCTGCCGCTGACGGTGCTGCTGGTGGTGCTGCTGTGGCGCAGCCGGGCGGCCTTCACGTCCCGGCTGGAACCGGGAGCGCGCTGGCGGGCGCTCGGGATACTCGTCGCCGGCCTGGTCGTCTCGGTCAGCGTCACCATCGCCCTGACGCTGAGCTTTCCCGACTCCCTCACCGACGTCGGGCACCAGCTGGCCTGGGCGGTGCGGGTGTCCTTCGGCGTGGAACCCACCTCCGCCGAGGTGGGTTGGCAGAACCAGCACGGCCACCACTGGATCGCGGCGCTGTCCGGCCTGCTGTCGGCGCTGGCGCTGGTGCTGGCCGCGCTGGTCTTCCTCCGCTCGGCCCGGGCCAAGGCCTACCTGACCGCCCAGGACGAGCTGGAGATCCGCCGGCTGCTGCTGCAGGCCGGGGAACGGGACTCCCTCGGCTACTTCGCCACCCGGCACGACAAGTCGGTGATCTTCGCCCCCGGCCAGAGCGCCGCCGTCACCTACCGGGTGCTGGCCAACGTCAGCCTGGCCAGCGCCGACCCGATCGGGCCGCCGGCCGCCTGGCCCGCCGCGATCACCGCCTGGCTCGCCGAGACCCGGACGTTCGGCTGGTTCCCGGCGGTGCTGTCGGCCAGCGAGGAAGGCGCCCAGGCCTACGTCGCGGCCGGCCTGAAGGCGCTGCCGATCGGTGACGAGGCCATCATCGACGTCGACACCTTCACCCTCGAAGGCCCCACCATGCAGCCGGTCCGGCAGGCGGTGCACCGGGTGCAGCGGGCCGGCTACACCATCTCGGTGCGCCGGCACGCCGACCTGAGCGCCGAGCAGCTGGCCGAGCTCGCCCGGCGGGCCGAGGACTGGCGCGGCGAGGACACCGAGCGCGGCTTCTCGATGGCGCTCGGCCGGCTCGGCGCCCCGGTGGACGGCGGCTGCGTCGCGGTGCTGGCCTCCGACGCCGACGGCCGGCTGCGCGGGCTGCTGTCGATGGTGCCGTGGGGGCGGCGCGGTCTGTCGCTGGACCTGATGCGCCGGGACCGGACGGCCGAGAACGGCCTGGTCGAGGCGATGGTCTCGGCCCTGGTCACCGCCTGCCGCGACGAGCTCGGCGTCCGCCGGCTGTCGCTGAACTTCGCCATGTTCCGCGGGGTGTTCTCCGCCGCCGAGCGGGTCGGCGCCGGCCCGGTGGTGCGGCTGACCAGCCGGGTGCTGACGTTCGCGTCCCGGTTCTGGCAGATCGAGAGCCTGTACCGGTCCAACGCCCGCTACCTGCCCAGCTGGGTGCCGCGCTACCTG
>Ga0326721_10000084_pt1 | contig 65285 bp, 57 predicted proteins | sample SGPome_FD_203951 | JGI IMG/M metagenome (GOLD analysis project Ga0326721, IMG submission 203951) | Soil microbial communities from Southern Great Plains, Lamont, Oklahoma, United States - SGP_1_2016 | ecosystem: Engineered > Artificial ecosystem > Soil microcosm > Unclassified | place: USA...
TCTCCCGTACCGGGAGAGGTAGCTGGCAGGGGCATCGGCGCCAGCTCCACATCCCGGCGCGGGGAGGTTCGGAAAGCGCGCGGATGCTGGAGAGCCACCTTCTCCCGGGGACGGGCCCGGGACGGGAGAGGGTCGCGCCCTCCGGCGCGGGGTGAGGGCGGCGCGAGGCCCGCGGGACGCTCAGTGCTAGTGCGGGAGCTGCGCGGAGGCGTACACCACGTCTCTGTGGAAGCCGGAGAGGATGATCAGGGCGGCGGCGCCGGCGGCGATCGCCAGGAGCACGGTGCGGCTGGAATCGAAGCGGCGCGTCTGCACCGAGCGGACATCGGCGAGCGGGATAGCGGCGCGCACGCCGGCCGGGGTACGGCCGACCACGCTGTCGGCGGAGATCGCGGGGGCGAAGAGGCGGATGCTGCTGTTGTCGCCGCGCACGACGCGCACGTGCTCGGGGAGCGGCGCGGGGAGGGGCTGCGCCGCGGGCTGGTACGAGGTGCAGGCGCCCAGCAGGAGCGCGAAGGCCGCGGCGATGGAGCGGGTCGGCAGGGGCATGGGCGAGAAATCGCTTGGGTGGAAGGATGGACCGAGCGTATCAACGCGTGCCGGGGTGCGGATGTGACGGGATGCGTGAGGGATGCGCGCCCGAAGGGCCGGGAACCCGCCGCGCGGGGACAACCAGGAGAAATCGCGTCCCATGCTGGCGCGGCGGGGGCCCGGCGCGGTTGGCAACGGTCGTATCGTTGCCTACCGCGCGCGCAGCCCGGTTTGGCGCCTCGGCGCCAAACACGCCCAAACCCTGCGGTTGCGGTTCAGCGAACGCCGGCGGGCACCACTCTAATGGCCGGAGTCCACGATCTGGCGGAGCCGGGCCTGCACCTGGAGCGTGGCGTCGTACCAGTAGCCGTCGGCGGCGTCGCGCGCGGGGAGGACCACGATGCCGGCGACGTTGCGGCCGAAGTCCACCCACGGGTAGAAGCCGGACGCGCCCGGGCTGCTGATCTGCGTGGCCCTGCCCGCGCCGTCGACCGCGTCGCGCCAGACGCCCAGCCCGTAGCCGTGCACGCCCGTGCGCGGCGTTTCCGTCATCGGCGCGGTGCCCACGTTGTCGCGGGTGAGCTCGGCGAGCGCGGCGGCGGAGAGGACCTGGTGCCCGTTCCACGCGCCGCCCGCCAGCAGCATCCGCAGCAGCATGCCGTACTCGGGGACGGTGGTGATGGCGCCGCCGGCGAGGACCGGGTTGCCGCCTTCCCACCGCGTCTTGCGCCAGCCCAGCGGGCCGGCCACGCGCTCGGCGAAGAGCGCGTTCCAGCTCTGCCCCGTGGCCACCTCGGCCAGGCGCCCGGCCACGGTGAACGACGAGCCGCCGTAGCGGAACTCCGTTCCCGGCGCGTAGGCCGGCGGCGTGGCGGCGATCTGCCGGCTGCAGGCGTCCAGGGTGCTGCCGGCGTCGAAGAGGCAGGCCTGCCCGTCGGCCAGGCCGGAGGTGTGCGACAGCAGCTGGCGCGGGGTGATGGCGGCCGCGGCGCCGGCGAGGTACGGCAGCCGCGCGGAGGCCGGCTCGCCCAGCGAGAGCTTGCCGGCGTCGGCCAGCGTCAGGATCGCGACGCCGGTGAGCCACTTGCTGGCCGAGGCGGCGGGGAGCTCGCTGGTTTCGTTGAACGCGCCGCGGTAGCGCTCGCACACCACCCGGCCGTCGCGCACCAGCAGGAGCGCGGCGCCGAACGCGCTGTGGCTCTCGGCGGTGCTGTCGACGAAGCGCGCGATGGACTGGTACGCGGGGTCGCACGAGCCGGTGGCCGCGGCGGTCGGCAGATCCATGCAGGCGGAGGCCGCGAGCGCGGCGGCGATGCCGGCGAGCAGGGTCGGGAAGGCTTGCATCGTTCCTCGGCGGGGCGGGGGATCGGGTCGTGGTCGCCCCATGAACGCCTGCCGGTCGCGCGGGTCTGACCGTGGTGCAGCGAACTGCTGTCCCGGTGCGGCGAACGGCGGACGCGCCGATTCCGCCATCCCCCGTCACGTATCACATTCCAGTGAATCGGCCCGCCTGAACAGTGCGCTTGCCGGAGTGGCAAGCGATCCCCGGTCGCCATCGCGGTCGAAGAGCCGCACGTCTCCTCGGGGACGCAACGCCCGGATTGTCTCCTCCGCCGATCCTCTATTCCCCCTGAAAACCCTCGCGAATCAACAGGTTTTCGAATCTGCGAAACAAGACTATGGCGCTCGTGACCCACGTGAGGCATATTCTCCCCACGGTGCGGACGCGACGCCCCGACGGCGTTGCGGCATCCGCGTCCGGCGCGTATCTTCGGGGCCAACACGTTCGCCCCCGCCGGATCCTGCCACGCGCATCTCGCGCCCTTCAGGCCAACGCGCAATGAGCGACACTGCCGAGAACGACGTCCCGATCACTGTGCTGATCGTAGACGACGAAGAGCTGCTGGTGAAGAGTTGCGGCCAGATCCTCTCCAGCGAGGGGTACTCGGTGCACACCGAGGGGCGCGGGCGCAACGCGCTGGACTTCGTGCGCCGCCAGCGGCCGGACATCGTGCTGACCGACCTGATGCTGCCCGACATGGACGGCCTGGCGCTGCTGAAGGAGATCAAGAAGCTGGCGCCCGAGACGCTGGTGGTGATGATCACCGGCTTCGCCACGGTGGACAGCTCGGTCGAGGCCATCCGCGCCGGGGCGTACGACTACATCCCCAAGCCGTTCACCGCCACGCAGCTGCGCATCCTCATCGGCCGCGCGGCGCAGCAGGTGAAGCTGGTGCGCGACAACGCCAGCTTGCGCGACCAGCTGAAGAAGCACTACAGCTTCGATAACATCATCGGCACCAGCGACTCGATCCAGAAGGTGTTCTCGGTGGTGAGCCGCGTGGCGCCCACGGAGGCGAGCGTCTTCATCTCGGGCGAGAGCGGCACGGGGAAGGAGCTGATCGCCCGCGCCCTCCACGCCAACAGCCGGCGCTCGGCTCGGCCGTTCACCGCCATCAACTGCGCGGCGCTCCCCGACAACCTGCTGGAGACCGAGCTGTTCGGCCACGAGAAGGGCGCGTTCACCAGCGCCGACCGCGAGCGCCGCGGGCTGCTGGAGCTGGCGGCGGGCGGCACCTTCTTCATGGACGAGATCTCGGAGATGAGCATGGAGCTGCAGGCCAAGCTCCTGCGCGTGATCCAGGAGCGGAAGATCCGGCGCGTGGGCGGCGGCGAGGAGATCCCCATCGACGTGCGCTGGGTGTCGGCCACCAACCGCGACCCCGACCAGGCGGTGCGCGACGGCCACCTGCGCCAGGACCTGCTGTACCGCCTGAACGTGGTGCCGGTGAAGCTGCCGCCGCTGCGCAACCGCCGCGAAGACATCCCCGCGCTGGCGCAGCACTTCCTGCGGCGCTACGCGCAGGAGTACGACCGCGACAACCTGCGCTTCAGCAGCGAGTCGATGCGCGTGCTGGTGGAGTACGAGTGGCCGGGGAACGTGCGCGAGCTGCAGAACGTGGTGGAGCGCATCGTCTCGATGTGCCTGCCGGGGCAGGAGATCTTTCCCGAGGACATGCCCGAGGAGCTGTCCATGCGCCGCGCGCCCAACGGCAAGGCGGGCGCGGTGGCGGCGTTCTCGAGCGACCTGCCCTTCCACGACGCCAAGAACGACGCGATCTCGATCTTCGAGAAGCAGTACCTGAGCGACCTGCTGGACCGCCACAACGGCAACATCTCGCAGGCCGCGCGCAACGCGGGGATCGACCGCAAGACGATCCACCGCATGCTGGCCAAGTACGAGATCGAAGGCCGCGACTAGGCTTGCAATCGACGGATGCGGAACGGGATCGGCCCCTCGCGGCGATGGATGCTCGCGAGGGGCCGATCTTCTTTTCAACCGATGGTTTGGGCGTGTTTGGCGCCGAGGCGCCAAACCGGGCTGCGCGCGCGGTAGGCAACGATACGACTGTTGCCAACCGCGCCAGGCCACCGCCGCGCCGCGGGTCGATGCGGATCCGCGGCTTCTGCTCGCGCGCGGCGGCGTCCCGGCCCTTCGGGCGCGCATCCCTCACGCGGCCCTCACCCGAAAAAGCGAAGAGCCGGGACAAAACCGCCGTCCCGGCTCTTCACTTCTTCGACCTCTCCCGACAGCAGGAGAGGTGAACCGATCCGCGTCTACCGCTCCCGCTGCTGCGTGGCCGAGCCCATCACGCGGCGGCCGGTGGTCGGGGTGGGCGGGCCGGAGAGGCGCGGCTCGCGCTGGCGCGCCTGGCCCATCACCGCGCGCGCCAGGTCGCGCTCGATGGGCTCGGGGGCGGCCAGCCCCTGGTTCATCAGCACCACGATGGCCATGTGCTCCTCGGGGTACCACGCCACCTGCGCGCGGAAGCCGGAGACGGCGCCGTCGTGGTGCAGGTAGGGGCCCGCCTCGGTGGTGTCCACCATCATCCCGTAGCCGTACGCCATCCGCACGCTGGTCTCCGTTGGCGGCGCGGGCGTGGTCATCTCGCGGAACGACGCGGGGGAAAGGACGCGCCCCTCGCCCAGCGCGACCTCCCACTTCGCCAGGTCCTCGGCGGTGGAGCAGAGCGAGCCGGCGGCGTACAGCACCGACGGGTCCCACGGCGCGGCGCGCACCGTCTTCCCGCCGCGGCTGCGGACGAAGCCCGCGGGGACCGGGGCGCTCAGCTCGCCGCAGTAGTGCGTGTCGCCCAGCCCCAGCGGGGTGAAGAACTGGTCGCGCAGGTAGTCGGCGTACCCCTGCCCGGTCACTTCCTCGATCACCAGCCCCAGCAGGTAGTAGCCGGAGTTGCTGTAGTGGAAGGCCGTTCCCGGCGCGAACTGCAGCGTGCGGCTGGCCAGCTCCTCCACCAGGCGCGCGGGGGCCAGCGGCTGGTGGAACTCGCGCAGGAACTCGGTGAAGTTGGGCACCCCCGCCGTGTGGTTCAGCAGCCGGCGGATCGTGACCTCCTGGTACACCGGCGGCAGCCCGTCCACGTAGCGCGTGACCGCGTCGTCCAGCGAAAGCCGGCCCTGCTCGTTCAGGCGCAGGATGGCCGCGGCCGTGAACTGCTTGCTGACCGAGGCGATCTGGTACTCGGTGCGGGCGGTGGCGGCGCGCTCGCGCGGCGGGTTCACCACGCCGTAGCCGCGCTCCATCACCACCCGCCCGTCCTTCACGATGACGACGCTGAGGCCGGGGATGGACTGGTACTCCATCGCGTGGCGGGCGATGGAGTCGAGCTGCATGGCAAGGCGTGCGGAGGCGCCGCCGTCGCCCGCGCCGGGGGCGGAGGCGAATGCGACGAGCTGGGCCGCGGCCGGACGCGCGGACGCACAGGCGAGCAGGACGGCGAGTGCCGTGGGGCGGAAACGCATGGGGCGTGGCGGATGGAACGGGGTGTGGCCGGGAGATATGCCGCTGCGTGACGGTTCTGCTGCGCGCAGGACCCCCGCGCCAGGTGTGCGCGCGGGCGCACGCTCGCGTGGGCGAGACGTGTTCTGCGGTGGATCTGGGTTGTGAATGGGCTGCGGGAGGGGACCCGCCCGGACCACGATGCTGCCTCCGGATGCGGCCGTGGGGGCCGTCGAGGAGGGAGGGATGCCTCAGGGAATAAATCTACGTCGCCACGAGCTTCGTGAGAAGTGCCGCGATCGGCGGACCGCCTGGCGCGGACGAATCCTAATCCGTGACTAACTGCGTCCTGTGGTAGCGGCGCGGAGCAGCTCGCGCGTGGCCGCCTCCGGATCGGCGGCGCGCATCACGGCGCTGATGACCGCCACGCCCGCGGCGCCCGCGCGCACCACCTCGCCCGCGTTCGCCGCCGCGATCCCACCGATGCCGACCACGGGGATGCGCACCGCCGCCGCCACCTGGGCGATGCGCGCGCAGCCGACGGCGCTTCCCGCGTCGGCCTTGCTCCCGGTCTCGTACACCGGCCCGGCCCCCACGTAATCCGCGCCGCCCCGCTCGGCCGCGCGCGCCAGCTCCGCCGTCTCCGCGCTGATGCCGATGAGGAAGCCGCCCGGCACGATCCGCCGCGCCGCCTCGACGGGAAGGTCGTCCTGCCCCAGGTGCACGCCGTCGGCGCCGGCGGCGAGGGCCACGTCCAGCCGGTCGTTCACCCACAGCAGCGCTCCCGCGGCCCGCGTCTCCACCCGCAGCGCGCGGGCGAGCTCCACCTGCTCGCGCGCCGCCTGGTCCTTGCCGCGCAGCTGGATGGAGGGCGCACCGCCGCGCAGCGCCGCCCGCACGACGTCCACGATCGCGCGCCCCTCGCCACAGCTGGGGTCGGTGATGACGATGAGAGAAAGGCGGTCGCGAAGGCCGGTCATGCGCGGGGAGATGGTGGTCGGCAGATAGAGATGATCGTCAGCGGGAGATGGTGCGTGGCGATGATGAGGCGTGCGAGGGAAATCTCGTCACGCGTGGAAAGATTCGCGAAAATGCGAGTGAACTCGCGGCTACAACGGCACGCAGTCCGCCTTCGCGGACTTCATTTCGGTGACGGGGCGGGGTGGGTGCGCGGGGCCACCTTCGCCCTCTCGCACTCTCGCACTTCTTCACCGTGCCCCTCGCGCCTCCGCCTGCGCGGCACGCTTCGCGGCGTTGTGCTCGGCCAGGGTGCGGGTGAAGACGTGCGTGCCGTTGGGGCGCGCGACGAAGTACAGGTAGTCCGCCGGCGCGGGGTTCAGTGCGGCCTGGATCGCGCCCTGGCTGGGGGAGGCGATGGGGCCCGGCGGGAGGCCCGCGTGCGTGTAGGTGTTGTACGGACTGGCCGACACCGACGCGATGTCGCGGTAGAGCAGGCGCGCGCGCTGCTGGCCGAGCGCGTACTGCACCGTGGGGTCGGCCTGCAGGCGCATCCCCTTCCGCATCCGGTTGCGGTACACGGCGGCAATGGTGGGGCGCTCGTGCCAGTCCTTGGCCTCGCGCTCCACGATCGAGGCGAGGGCCACCACCTCGCGCTCGCTCATCCCCGAGGCGGGGAGCTGCGCCCGCATCTGCGGCGTCCACGCGGACTTGTAGCGCTGCACCATCGCCGCGACCGCCTTCTCCACCGGCGTGCCGAGGGGGAAGACGTAGGTCGCCGGGTAGAGATAGCCCTCCAGCGTGGGCCCGGGGACGCCGTAGCGGCGCGCGGCCGCCGTGTCCACCAGCCGCGCGTGGATGGAGTCCTCGTTGCCGCCCAGCGCGGCCGCAACCCGCGCGGCGATCTGGCGCGCCGTCCATCCCTCGGGAACCACGATGCGCGCCTTCACCACGTCGCCGCGCACCAGCTTGCCCACGATGGTCTTCCACGACTCGCCCGAGCGGAACTCGTAGATGCCGGGCTTCAGCTTCGACGCCGCGTCCTGTGCCTTCGCATAGCGCCGGAACTTGTCGCCCGAATCGACGATGCCGCGCTTCGCCAGCGAGTCGGCGACCGCGGGGAGAGCCGCGCCCGCGGGAACGGTGACACGCAGCGGCGGGCCGTGCGGGTTGCCGCCGCCGTCCGTCGCGCACGCGGCGAGCGTCGCGAGGAGAGCGACGAGTGCGAAAGTGCGAAAGTGCGAGAGTGCGAAAGTGCGGAACGGCGCGCGCATCTTCATCACCCCTGCGCCTCGCGCGGGCGCTGGCGGAGCCAGGCGTCCAGGATCAGCGCGGCGGCGGCGGCGTCGATGCGCTCCTTCTGCTCGCGCTCGCTGCGCTTCAGCCCCATCCCGCGGACCGCGCGCTCGGCGGCCACGGAGGTGAGCCGCTCGTCGACCCAGTGCACGGGCAGCCCCGTGCGCCGGGCCAGGTCATCGCCGAACTGGCGGACTTCCTTCGTCCACTCCGTCTCATCTCCCGAAAGGTCCAAGGGTAGTCCCACCACGGCGTCCTCCACCTCGTGCTCCTCGATGAGCTTCGCGATCTCCGCCCACGGCGGGCGCTTCCCCGCGCGCCGCTGCAGCGTGGTCAGCGGCGACGCGATCGTGCGCGTGGGGTCTGTCAGCGCCACGCCGATGCGGCGCTCGCCGTAGTCCAGGGCCATCGTCCGGGGCATCTGCTCGCTTCGCGAGAGTACGAAAGTACGGAAGTGCGAGAGTACGAAAGCTACGCAACCGCGGGGCCGTCTGCATCACCCCAAACGCAGCGACGGCCCGCCGCGATGGTGGGCCGTCGCATCATCTCCTTGCTTCGGGCGCGTTCCCGCGGCATCCCGGGATCTCACGCGGAGACGCGGAGACGCAGAGAACTCACCGCATGCACCGGCTCCCGTCGCGCACCGCAATCTCCCCATCACCAATCTGATGTCCGCGAAGGCGGACTGCGTGCCGTTGTAGCCGCGAGTTCACTCGCACTTCCCACTGCGATGCCGATCACCCGCCGCTCAGCTCTGCAGCCGCCCCAGCGCCTCGTCCAGCGACGCTCCCGAGGCGAGCGACTGGTAGACGGCGCCGAGGGTGTCGCCGCTGCCGAAGAGGAGGCGCGAGCGGCCGGGCTCGGCGGGGACCTCCATCACCACCACGCCCGCGCCGGCCACCCGGCCCAGCAGGTCGGTGAAGAAGCCGGTGGACAGATGGCAGCCGGCGGGGCCGCCGTCGCTCCCCGCCTCCAGCCAGTTCACCAGGTCCAGCGCGCCCACGCCGGGGTGAAGGCGACGGTGCTCCACGCGCCCCCAGCCGATCCGCTCGAAGTAGTCGCTCACCCCCTGCCAGAAGCGCCCGGCGTCCAGCTCGCCCGCGTCGCCGCCGCCGGAGAGGTGGCCGGCCAGAGCGGCGTGCACCGCCTCGCCCGCCTCGTAGCCCACCTGCCGCAGCAGGTTCACGGCCTCCAGCGGCTCGCGGTCGCTGGCCAGCGCGCGGCGCATCGACGAGATCATTCCCGCGGGGATCTGCACGAACTTCGCTTCGGTGGCGATGGCGGTGTCGGTCATAGGAGCCCCAGCTGGGCGGTGGCGGGTTGGGTGGTCGGGTCGGGTTCGGCGGCGTCCGCGTCTCCCGCGTCCGCGCCGGTGGATTCGGCCAGCTCGAGCAGCTGCGCCTCGGTAAGCTCCTTCACCCCCAGCTCGCGCGCCTTGGCGAGCTTGGAGCCTGCGTCCTCGCCCACGACGAGGTAGCTCGTCTTCTTCGTCACGCCGCCCGTCACCCGCCCGCCGCGCTGCTGGATGAACTCCTCCAGCTGCGGCCGCGACATGGTGGGGTGCGTGCCGGTGATGACGAAGGTGAGCCCGGTGAACGGCCCCTCGGCGGGCTCGGTGCGCTCCTCGGTCAGCTTCACCCCGGCGGCGCGCAGCTTCTCCACCACCTCCAGGTTGCGCGGCTCGGCGAACCAGGCGTGCAGCGCCTCGGCCATCACGTGGCCGATCGTGTGCACCCCCTCGATCTCCTCCACCGTCGCCGTCATCAGCCGGTCGATGGAGCCGAAGTGGCGGGCCAGCGTCTGCGCCGCGATCTCGCCCACGTGGCGGATCCCCAGGCCGAAGAGCGCGCGGGCCAGCCCCTGCTGCTTCGACGCCTCGATCCCGTCCAGCAGGTTCTGGGCGGACTTCTGCTTGAAGCCCTCCAGTGTCAGCAGGTCGTCGATGGTAAGACGATACAGGTCGCCGACATCTTCGACCAGCTTCTTGCGCGCGCGGCCGCCCGCGCCCTCCGCCCCGGCCGCGTCCGGCAGTCCTTCGCCCGTGGTCTCGTGCGCCGGCGGGCTTTCGGGCAGCGCGGATTTCTCCTCCGCAAGGTCCCACGGGGGCGTGTATCCGACTGCGGCCGCGTCGTCCGCCGCGACGGGCTGGCCCGCGTCGTCCACGGGCCGCGCGCGTACCATCTGCAGGATCGTGCGTTCGCCCAGCCCGCGGATGTCCATCGCCCCGCGCGAGGCGAAGTGCACGATTCCCCAGTAGATGCGCGCCGGGCAGGCCGAGTTGGGGCAGTAGGTCATCGCCTCCCCCTCCGGCCGCTCGGCGGGGGTGCCGCACGCCGGACAGCGGTCGGGGAGATGCCACTCCGGGGCGCGCTCCTGCCCCTCCTCCAGGATCGGCCCCACGACCTGGGGGATAACCTCGCCGGCGCGCTTCACCAGCACCTTCTCGCCGGGACGGATGTCCTTGCGGCGGATGTCGTCTTCGTTGTGGAGCGTGGCCAGCTTCACGATCACCCCGCCGACCTCCACCGGCTCCAGCACCGCGTACGGGTTCAGCGCGCCCGTCCGCCCCACGTTGATCTCGATCGACCGCAGCGTGGTGACGACCAGGTCGGGCGCGTACTTGTACGCCGTGGCCCAGCGCGGCTCGCGGCCGCCCACCACGCCCAGCTCCACGTGCAGCGCCAGCGGGTTCACCTTCACCACCGCGCCGTCCACCTCGTAGTCCAGCGTGCCGCGCGTCTTCTCGAACGCGCCGACGAACTCCAGCACCTCGTCCAGCGAGGCGCAGGGGCGGGCGAGCTGGTTGACGGGGAATCCCCACGCCTTCAGCGTCTGCAGCAGCTCCCACTGCGAGGCGAACGGCCCCTCGCCGCTCCCCGTCTCCACCGCGTAGGCAAAGAAGCGCAAGGGGCGCCGCGCGGTGATGGCGGGGTCGAGCTGGCGGAGCGCGCCCGCCGCGGCGTTGCGGGGATTGGCGAAGGTGGCCAGCCCCTCGGCCGCGCGCCCCTGGTTCATCCGCTCGAAGCCGGGGAGCGACATGTACACCTCGCCGCGCACCTCCATCACCGGCGGCGGCGCGGGCGCGCCGTCGTCCTGGCGCAGGCGGAGCGGGATCTGCCGGATCGTGCGGAGGTTGCGGGTGACGTCCTCGCCGATGGTGCCGTTGCCGCGGGTGGCGCCCTTCACGAAGACGCCGTTCTCGTAGGTCAGCGCGATCGCCAGCCCGTCGATCTTGGGCTCGACCACGTAGCCGGCGGTGCGCACCTCGTCGGCGATGCGCGCGTTCCGCGTCTCCCACGCCTGCAGCTCTTCGGGGCTGAAGGCGTTGTCGAGCGAGAGCATGGGGGCGAGGTGCTCCGTCTTCTCCAGCTTCGACGCGGGCTCGGCGCCCACGCGCTGCGTGGGAGAATCGGGGGTGCGGAGCGCGGGATGCTCCTCCTCGAGCCGCTTCAGCTCGTGGAACAGCCGGTCGTACTCGGCGTCCGGCATGGCCGGCGCGTCGAGGACGTAGTATTCGTGGCTGGCGCGTTCGAGGGTTTCCCGCAGCTCGGCGGCCCGGGCCGCGAGCTGCTGGGGCGGGGCGGGGTCGGTCACGTCAGGCGGTAGCGGGGGGCATCTGCGACGAGCGCACCACGCGGTTGCGGCCGCTCTCCTTGGCCATGTACAGCCCTTCGTCGGCCAGCTTCAGCAGCTGCTCGGGGGTCTGCACCCCCGGCACGGGGAACGAGGCCACGCCCGACGAGCAGGTCATGCGCAGCTCCACCCCCACGTCCTCGTCGCGGAAGACGTGCGTCTCCACCGCCGAGCGCACGCGCTCGGCGAAGGCGGCGGCCTCTTCCTCGTCGGTGTTGGGGAGGATGACGATGAACTCCTCGCCGCCGTAGCGTCCCACCATGTCGATCTCCCGCGCCGTCTCGCGGAGGATGCGCGCGGTCTCGTACAGCACCACGTCGCCGGTGGGGTGGCCGTAGGTGTCGTTGACGTTCTTGAACTTGTCCAGGTCGATCATCGTCACCGCCAGCGGCTCCTCGGTCCGGCGGCTGCGCTCGAACTCTTCCTGCAGCAGCTCGTGCACGTGCCGGTGGTTGAAGAGCTCGGTCAGCCCGTCGGTGATGGAGAGCTTGCGCAGGCGCTTGTTGGCGACCTCGAGCTCGCGGTTCTTCAGGTCCAGCTCGTCCTGCAGCCGCTTGATGCGGAGCATGGCGCGCACCCGCGCCTCCAGCTCCTGGAAGTGGTACGGCTTGGCGATGTAGTCGTCGGCGCCGGTGTTGAGCCCCTGCACGATGTGCTCGGTCTCGCCCAGCGCAGTGACCAGGATGATGGGGATGAAGGGAAGCGCGCCGGTCTTCGCGTCGTCCTTGATGCGCCGGGCCACCTCGTAGCCGTCGATTCCCGGCATCATCACGTCGCAGAGGATGAGCTGCGGAGGCGCGGCCTTCACCCGGGCCAGCGCCTCCTCGCCGTTCTCGGCGGTGTCCACCTCGTAGCCGCGCGACTCCAGCCGCGCGCGCAGGATCTCGACGTTGTCGGGAAGGTCGTCCACCACCAGCACGCGCACGGGCCCGGCGGCCGCGGCATTTCCCGCTTCGCTCAAGCGCGCGCCTCCCGCTCGCGCCCGGCGCCGATGAAGCGCTCGACCTCGGCCACCACCCGCCGCGGCTCGCACGGCTTGGCCAGGTACCCGTCGCACCCGACCTCGGTGGCCTTGGCGCGGTCCGTCGCCAGCGCGTGGGCCGTGAGGGCGATGATGGGGATGTGCGAGGTGGCGGCGTCGCTCTTCAGCATCCGCGTCGCCTCCCAGCCGTCGATCAGGGGGATGGAGATATCCATGAGGATCAGGTCCGGATGCTCCTCGCGAGCCATCCGCACCCCGTCCTCGCCATTTCGCGCCTCGGTGACCCTGTATCCGAAGTGCTCCAGGATGGTACGGTAGACGGTCCGGTTGTCCTCGTTGTCCTCGACCAGGAGAACCGTCTTGCTGGAGTCGGCCATTTCTGTGCAGCCCTCATCTGTGGTTGCCCGCCGCGCGTGCCCGCTGCAAGAAGCGGGACGGTGGCGCGGGGCGGGGCAGGCGTTCATATATACCCGGGGTGTCAAGGCGCCGCAAGCGCATGCGGGCGCCTTTCGGGCGCGCCTAATCCGCGCGCGGCACGGGCGTTGCCGGGCTTCTCCGGCGGTCTGGTCACCATCATACGTTTCCCGCGGACGGCATGTACTACGACGATTCGGCGAGGCGGCTCAACCTGCTGAGCGGCCTCGTGTTCGGCACCGTGCTGGGCGCCGGCCTGGCGCTCCTCTTCCTCCCCGGCGAGCGGATGGACTCGGGCCGCCGGGTCGTGGTCCGCGCCGCGCGCGCCGTGGGCCGCTCCGCCCGCGGCGGGATGGGCGCCGCGCGCGACGGCGTGGAGGCCGCCGGCGCCCGCGCCGGCCGCACCCTCCGCGAGCGCCTGGCCGAGCTCCACGCCCGCGACGGCGACGATGGAGATGGTGTCGCGGACGCCGCCGACGCGGCCGAGCCCGAGGCGCCGCGCGCCATCGACCGCGCCGAGGGCCTGGCGCGGCGGCGGTTCACGCTCTGAACGGCAAGTGCGTGAGTGCGTGAGGGCGGAAGTGCGCGGGGTCCGGAGCGATCCCGGCCGCTTCCGCGTTCTCGTTCGCCCTGGAGACATGACGCCCGAGCGGCATCGGGTGTTAGCGCATCTCCAACGCACTCAAGCACTTCCGCACTCACGCACTTTCGCACTCAAAGGATCCTGTGCCGATCCATCCCGACGAGCTGGAACCCCTCTTCCGCCGCTACTTCGACGACCGGCGGCTGGTGGTCGTCTCCAACCGCGAGCCGTACGAGCACCGCTGGGGGAACGAGGTGGGCGAGATGGACGTGCGCCGCCCCGCCGGCGGGCTCACCAGCGCGCTGGACCCGCTGATGCAGGCGCTGGGCGGCACCTGGGTGGCGTGGGGAAGCGGCGAGGCCGACGCGGCCGCGGTGGACCCCGAGAGCCGCGTGCGCGTGCCTCCCGGCGAGGAGGCGTACACGCTGCGCCGCGTGTGGCTCACGCACCACGACATCCACCGCTACTATCTGGGCTTCAGCAACCAGTTCCTGTGGCCGCTCTGCCACCTGCGCCCGGACCTCACCCGCATCCGCTCGCGCTACTGGGAGCGCTACCGCCGCGTGAACCGCCGCTTCGCCGAGGCCACGCTGGAGGAGGTGCGCGGGAAGGACGCCGCCATCTGGTTCCAGGACTACCACCTGGCCCTGGCCCCGCTCTTCGTTCGCGCGCGGCGGCCGGACCTGGCGCTCGCGCACTTCTGGCACATCCCCTTTCCGCCCATCGACATCTTCCGCCTGTCGCCGCATTCCAACTACCTGCTGCGGGGGATGCTGGCCAACGACCTGATGGGGTTCCACCTCCCCCAGTTCGCCGACAACTTCCTGCGCTGCGCCCGGCGGCTGCTGGGCGCGGAGGTGGACTGGAATGCGCGCACCGCCACGGTGGACGGCCACACCTGCCACGTGGGCGACTTCCCCATCTCCATCGACGTGGACCAGTTCCGCGACGCGGCGACGGCCGACGGGGTGGAGGAGCAGATGGAGCGGCTGCGCGCCCGCTACGCGCCGCGCGGCGGGGCCATCGGCATCGGGGTGGACCGGCTGGACTACAGCAAGGGGCTGCCGGAGAAGTTCAAGGCGCTGGAGTTCCTGTGGGACCGCTACCCCGAGTTCCGCGAGCGCTTCACCTTCATCCAGGTGGCCGTGCCCAGCCGCAGCGACATCGAGGCGTACGACGAGCTGGCGCAGAAGGTGGACAAGCAGGTGTGGGAGATCAACGAGCGCTTCGGCACCGGCGACTGGCGCCCCATCCACCTGGTGAAGCAGTCGCTTCCCGCCGAGCGGCTGGCCATCGTCTACCGCATGGCCGACATCTGCCTGATCTCGTCGCTGCAGGACGGGATGAACCTGGTGGCCAAGGAGTTCGTCGCGAGCCAGGTGGACCGGCGCGGGGTGCTGCTGCTGTCGGAGTTCGCCGGGGCGGCGGAGGAGATGGCCGACGGGGCGGTGCTGATGAACCCGTACGACCCCGAGGGGTGCGCCCTGAAGATCCGCGACGCGCTGACGCTGCCGCGCGAGGAGCGCGCGGCGGGGATCGAGAAGCTGCAGGGGTCGATGAAGTCGATCTACGACTGGATGGCCGACACCTTCACCCGCTGGGGCCAGATCGCAGCGCACATCCCCGACGCGGTCCGCCGTCCCTCCGACGTCGATGAGGACGAGCTCTTCGCGGTGGGCCCTGCGGCCGGCCGCGACTACGGCGACGAGGAGTAGAGCCCGAACGGCACCGCTTCCGCCTCCAGCGCCTCGCGAAGGCGGGCGACATCCCCGGGGAGGGTTTCCAGCGCCAGGTTGCAGCGCGCGTGCGCGGCCGCCGGCGCGGGGATCACCTCGGCGGGGATCTTGCGCTCCCGCGCGATCTCCTCCGCCCACAGCGCGTGGTGCGTGGTGTCGAAGGTGAAGACGGGGGATGGGGATTCGGGTTCCATCACGTGCATCTGCCTCCTTTATCGGCAGTCACCGGTAGCCTGAAACACAGAAAAAGACGTCATCCTGAGGCCGGCCACGACGAACTTGCGTCCGCACCGGAGACGGCAGGCCGAAGGATCTATCGCCGGCGTCGCACGTCCGCTGCCGGAGCGCATCTCCGACGATCCTTTCGCAAGAGATACGGAGGTTCGTCTCTGTCCCGATGGTGTCGCGCGGCGGCCGCCTCGCGGTGGCCCTCACCCGAAAAAAGGCGATCCAAACTGCCGGATCGCCTTTTTTCGACCTCTCCCAAAACAACCTGGGAGAGGTGAACTCATCGCACAACCGTGCATCGCTCGCGTGGCCTCTGGCCGACGTGCGGGCCGGCTATGGATCTTTCGGCCTGCAACCACTTGTGCATGACGATCCTGGGGGTGTGGCCGCCTCAGGATGACGTCGGTGGAGGTTGGCGCGAACCCGTTTGTCCTGCTCCATCACGGTCGCGCGGGAGGCGGGGCGGCCACCATCGCTCCCAGTTCCGGGCGCACGGCCACGATCAGCGCGCCGCTGCCGCCCTGCCGGTCGCCGGAGCCGAGGACGAGCGTCTGGCCGGGGGCGCCGCTGACGGCGGCCTCCACCGAGGCGCTGTCGGCGCGGACGGCCACCTTCAGCGTGACCGACGCGTCCGGCGCGGGCGTCACCTGCTGCACCTCGCCCTCGATGCGCAGGTTCGCTCCCGTGTGCGAGAACGGCTGGCCCGCAGTGGCGGGAACGGTGACCTCGCGCAGGAGACGGTAGCCGCGGTAGCGCAGCATCTCGCGCAGCGGCGCCGCGACCGCCGCGACGGCGGAGTCGGTGCCCGCGAAGTCGCCCGCCTCGATCACCTGGAAGTGCAGGACCACGCTCTGCGGCGCGCCGTCGAAGCGGCGCAGGATCTTCGCGATGCTGTCCAGGCGGTCCGGCTTCTCGCGCACGGTGAGCAGCCGGTCCTGCCCCGAGATCATGCCGGCTTCGCGGATGTAGGGCGTGAGCAGCGATTCCGCCTGCTTGTAGGTCAGCCGGTGCAGCTCGTAGGTGCGCACCTGCATCCCCCGCTCCCTGTCGCACGCGGCCAGGGCCAGCAACGCCGCGGCGAGCGCGATCGTTCGCATCTTCATCATCATCTCCCGTTTTCAGTAGATCCAGACGAGGGTGACGCCCGGATCGCTCGTGTTCATCACGGCCGCGCTCCGCCCCGTTCCCGGCCGCACGACCGGCTGACGGGGGAAGAGCGCGCGGGCGATCTTCTCGGTGGTGATTCCCGGCCGCTCGGGCGCGGGGCCGCGCGGCAGCAGGAGCACGCCCGCCGCCGCCGCGGCCGCCGCGAGGGGGACGGCAATGGTGGCCATCCGCCGCGCCACGCTCGCCCGCGGCCGCAGGGGGATGACGCGCGTTCCCGCCCGCGGCGCGGCGAGCATCGTGAGCGCCGCGTCCAGCTCGGCCTCGCCCGCGAGGATGCCGTCGGCGCGGGCGCGGCACTCCGCGCAGTCGCGGAGATGGGCGGCGAGCTCGGAGGCGCCGTCGCCGCGCAGCTCGGCGGGGTCGGCTTCCAGCAGCAGGCTGCGAGCGGTTGCGTGGTCCATCGTCATCGGTCGTCCATCAGGGTCGGGTGCGCGGCCAGGATGCGCTCGCGGATGGCGCGGCGGGCGCGGAGCAGGTGCACGCGCGCGGTGGACTGCTCGATCTCCAGCATCTCCGCCGCCTCGGCCGGGGTGTGGCCCTGCAGGTCCACCAGGTCGAACACCTCGCGCTGGCGCCCCGGCAGCTCCGCGAAGAAGCCCCGCACCAGCGCCGCCATCCGCGCGTTCTCCATCTCCCCGATGCGGTCCGCCATCGCGGGTGACGCGCCGGCGTGGTCCACCGCAGCGGCGTCGTGCAGGCGCGTCCGCCGGGCGTGGCCGCGCGCCATCTCCGTCGCCGCGTTCGCGGTCAGGCGGTACAGCCAGGTGGCGAAGCGCGACCGCCCCTCGAACGCCGCGAGACTCCGGTGGAGGCGGATCACCACGTTCTGCGCCACATCCTCCGCGTCGTCCGGGTCGCCGGTGCGGACCAGCGCCCAGCGCCGCACCTGGTCGCGCACCGCGTTCGCCAGCGCGGCGAACGCGCCCTCGTCGCCGGTGCGGGCGCGCGCCGCCAGCGCGTCCAGCGGCTCCGCGACGGGAGGATCGGCGCGCACGGGCGGCTCGCGGCGGAAGACGGTTACGGACGCGCCGCGGCGGACGCGGTGCGCGCGTCGTCGGCACGAAGCATCTCCAGCGCCTCGCGCCAGCGCGGCGCCCGCGGGCTGTCGGCGTGCGCGGCCGCCAGCCGCTCCAGCGCGGCACGGTGCGCGGCCTTCTTCGCCTCCGCGGCGGGAACGGCCACGTCGGGGCGGATCCCCACGCCCTCCCAGTTGCCGTGCGTGGCGGCGTTCTCCACGCGGGCGGTGGGGACGAACACGCCGAAGTGGCCGCCGATCATCTGCCATCCGCCCGGATTGGCGCCGCCGCGCGTGTTCTCGCCGACGATCGTCGCCAGCCCGTGCGCCTTCAGGTCGTACGCGAACGCCTCGGCGGCGGAGAAGGTGCGGCTGCTGACGAGCAGGTAGACGGGGCGGTCCAGGTAGCGCGGCCCGGCCACGTGCGGAAGCGTCCACAGCTGCGCGTCGTCGGCCGCGTCGCGGTGGTGCAGCGTGCTGAGGAGCGTGGACTCGGGGAAGAAGTAGGAGGCCACCAGCGCCACCATCGCCGCACTCCCGCCGCCGTTGTTGCGCAGATCGATGACCAGCGCGTCCGTCCCCGCGAGGAACTCCATCGCCGAGGCCAGGGTGCCGCCGGCGAGCGCGGGATCGTCGAACCGCCCCAGCTCCAGGTAGCCGACGTTCCCGTCCAGCCGCTCCACCTGGTGGAAGCCGAAGTTCCGCCACTGCGCCGCCTCGCGGTCGCGCGCCACGTCATCCGCGCCGCTGCCGGCGCCCGGCGGCGCGGTGCGCGCGCGGAGGCTGTAGACGACCTGGAGATGCGCATCTCCCGTCGCCCTGCGCAGGTCCGCCGTGATCGAGTCCGTCAGCGCTGCCGCCGTGGCCAGCGAGCGGTAGCGCCCGGCGCGGACGCCGCGACGGACGAGACGCGCCGCCTCGTCTCCCTTCTCCACGAATACGTACTTCGCCGCGACGAGGTCCGCCGCCGACCGCGCGACGGAATCCGCGAGGGCGGGGGTGACGGGCATCACCTCGCGCGGTTCCTGCGCGGCCAGGGGCGCAGCGGCCGACATCGCCAGCGCGGCGAGGCGGACGGGGCGGGGGATTCTGGGGATGTGCATGGAGGCGTCTCGCTTGGCGAACGTGGTCGGTTCATCCGATGTGGACGCCATGAGACGGCGGCAGGCGGGGAGGCGTTTACACGAGCTGTCGGGAAGATGCGGAGGGATGGGGGAGATGGCGAGCGGGGAGGAGGGGAGATGCGGGAGATTCTCGGAGACGCGAAGCCCCCGCGCGCCGCGGCGGGCGCCGCGACGCGAAGGGATTCGACGGGCGTGGAAACTCCCTACCGGGCGTTCACGACCATCCGCATCCACGGGTGAATGCAGCACTGGTACTTCTCCGAACCGGCGTCCTCCACCTCCTCCGGATACGTGCCGCCGGGCGCCACGAAGTCGTCCGCCTCCAGCGCGGTACATTCAGGCGCGACCGTCGTGTTGCCGGAGAGCTGGTTCAGCGAGGGCACGATCCCGCCGCCGAACTCCTCCACCTCGGTGAAGGTGTGCACCTCGCCGCCGCGGTTGGTGGCCAGCAGCTCGTCGCCGACGCGCGCGTTCAGCACCGTGGGCGCGAAGTGCCAGGCGCCCACCGAGCCGTGGGCCTGCAGCTCGGCCAGGAACTGCTGGAAGGTGATGCCGCCGCTGCGCACGCAGCTGCCCGGCCCCAGCGCCGCGTTGAAGGTGGCGGGATCGCAGGCGTCCTTCAGCGAGATGTTGCGCTGCAACTCGGCCCGCGCGGTCAGCGGGCCCGCCGGCGACAGGGGCGAGGGACGGTCGCAGGCGGCGAGCAGGAGGAGCGCGGCCGCGGCCGCAGGGGAGAAGGGCCTCATGGAGCCACCTCCGGGTGATGCGGGGAGCCGTCCCGTTCCGGGGGCGAGCGCGGCCCGTGGGAGATGCGCGCGCAGGACGGCCAAGCGCCGCGCCGGGCGGCGCGGCAGACACCGCACCAGCAACACGCGCACCGCCATAACTCTTTGTCGATCCATGGTTTAGCATCGACGTCGCGTCGCTTTCCGCGACGGCTGTCCCGTTATGGGACAATCCTTCTCCACCCTCGCCGCCGCAGCCTTGCGTCCGCGAGGCCGCTTCGGCTACACTCCGCGCCCTGTTATCATCTACCGAAACGACGGAATTCCATCACCCCAGCCGGTGCAGGACGTGACCTTCGCCCCCGTGAACGAGCAGATGGACGAGATCCGGCGCGACACGCTGGAGATCGTTCCCGAAGACGAGCTGGCCCGCAAGCTGGAGCGGTCGCTGAAGAGCGGAGCGCCGCTGGTGGTGAAGCAGGGATTCGACCCCACGCGGCCGGACCTGCACATCGGCCACGCCGTCTCCCTGCGGAAGCTGCGTGCCTTCCAGGAGCTGGGGCACGACGTGGTGTTCGTGATGGGCGACTACACCGCGCTGATCGGCGACCCCACGGGCCGCAGCGACCTGCGCCCGCAGCTGACGGAAGACGAGGTGCGCGAGAACGGCCGCACCTACGCCGAGCAGCTGTACAAGGTGCTGGACCGCGGGCGCACGCGCATCGAGTACAACTCCCGCTGGCTGGCGCCGCTGCAGCTGAAGGACATCCTCCGGCTCACGGCCCACTACACCGTGGCGCGGATGCTGGAGCGCGACGACTTCGAGAAGCGTTTCGAGGAGAACCGGCCCATCTCGATCGTGGAGTTCATGTACCCGCTGATGCAGGCGTACGACTCGGTGGCGCTGAAGGCCGACGTGGAACTGGGCGGCGCCGACCAGAAGTTCAACCTGCTGGTCGCGCGCGACCTGCAGCCGCGCTATGGCCAGGAGCCGCAGGTGTGCTTGCTGATGCCGCTGCTGCGCGGCACCGACGGCGTGCACAAGATGTCGAAGAGCTACGACAACTACGTGGGACTCAGCGACGCGCCCGACCAGCAGTTCGGCCGCACGATGTCGATCCCCGACGAGCTGCTGGACGAGTGGTACCGCCTGGCCTCCGGCCTCTCCGCCGGCGAGCTGGACGCGGCCGTCGAGGCGGCGAAGTCGGACCCGTACCAGGCCAAGCGCCGCCTGGGCCGCCTGATCGTGGAGCAGTACCACCCGGCCGGCGCGGGGCGGCAGGCCGAGGAAGCGTTCGACGCGCTCTTCCGGCGCAAGGAGATCCCGGACGAGATGCCGGAATTCGACCTGTCGCCGGACGACCCGGAGCTGGCGGCGCAGGACGGGCAGGTGCTCGTCTCCAAGCTGCTGGTGCGCGCCGGGCTCGTCTCGTCGAACGCCGACGCGCAGCGGCAGATCCAGCAGGGCGCCGTCTCCATCGGCGGGGAGAAGGTGGGCGACCGCATGGCGCGCGTCCCCGCCGCCGGCGAACTGGTGCTGCAGCGCGGCAAGCGTCACTTCGCCCGCGTCCGCTTCGTCTGATCTTTCGCGCCTCTAAACACAGCTGGATCTCACGCGGAGACGCGGAGGTGGCTGCCCATGCACCTCCGCGTCTCCGCGTGAGATCCAACGATGCTGGAGGAACGGAGGGATGGCCCTCTATCCGTCCGCCTCTCCGCGCGATTCGCCGATCTCACGCATGCCGCGGGCGAGGACGCGCTCGAGGGCGGTGATGACGTCTGCAGTGATCGCCAGGCGCTGGTTCACGGCCGCGTCGGGCGTGGAGGGGGGATGGATCTCCTCGAGCGCGACTGCGTCCGCCAATTCCTCCGACACCGCCGCCAGGCCGTCCAGCGCGTGCGCCGCCGTGTCGCCGAAGGCCACGACCTCGGGGGCGGCGCCGCCCGGGCCGGCGGGGGCGTAGGCCAGCGCGTTGGCCGCCTCGCCCAGGCGGCGGAGGTAGGCGAGCGCGGCCATCCCCGCCTCGGGCGCGTGCCCCCGGCGCCCTTCCCACAGCACCACCTGCAGCGACTCCTCCGCGTTCAGCACCGCCAGGCCGGTGTTGCGCCGCGCCGCGTCCGCCTCGGCGCGGGTGGCGGCGCCCGCGTACCGGCGCGCGGCCACGCGCAGGTAGGCGCCGCACGCCCGCAGCGCCTCGGCCAAACGCCCGCGGAACGCCAGCCGCTCGGGCGCGGGCCAGAGCAGCCGCGCCGCCGCCAGCGCCAGCGCCCCGCCGATCAGCGTGTTGGCGATGCGGATCATCGGCAGATGCCGGTCCGGCGCGGAGGTCTCGGCCAGCAGCACGAACGTCGGCGTCAGCAGCGCCGAGTAGACGGCATAGTTCACCTGCAGCATCGACGCGGTGGCGCAGGCCAGGACGAAGATGATGGCCAGCAGCGCGTGCGGGTCGTGCACCAGCGCGCCGATGGCCGCCGCCGCGATTCCGCCGGCCATCGTCCCCCCGATCCGCTGCAGCCCCTTCACCCACGTGGCCCCCGCGGACGGCTGCAGGACGATGAGCGCCGTCAGCGTCACCCAGTAGCCGCGCTGCACGCCCAGGTAGTGCGCCAGCGCCGTCGCTGCCGCGGCGGTGACACCCACGCGCAGCGCGTGGCGCAGGGTGACGGAGCGGAAGGTCAGGTTCTCGCGCAGCACCTCGCCGATCGCCGGCGACGGCGCGGGGGGCGACTCGGGGAGGCGGACGGGCTTTCCGCTCTCCACCCCGGCGGCGGCCTCCCACGCGCGCATCGCCTCGCGCCGGAGCGAAGCCGTGAGCCGGGCGAGGAGCGACTCATCTCCACCCCCCTGCTCCGGAAACGTCGGCGGAGGACCAGGCGTGCGCTCGCGCTCCACCGCGTCGGCCAGCTCGCGGGCCAGCCGGGCGGCGGCCGCGGCGGTCGCGCGCGCTCGTTCCTGCGCCGCGGCCTCGGCGTCGTCCACCGGCTCCGCGTCCGCCACCCCGCCGAGCGCCGTCGTCGCCGCGAAGGTGCGGTCCGCCGCCTCGGCCAGCATCAGCAGGCGCTCGCCGCGGCCGCTCTCGCCGGGGCGGCCGCGGCGGGTCTGCGCCAGCGTGTCGCGCGCGGCCTCCAGCGCGCCGCGGAAGCCGCCGAAGTCGCGCGGCGCCCCGGTCGCCACCGCGTCCGCGTACCCCGCCAGCGCGCGGTAGCATGCGGCGAGCGCCACTCGCGCCGGGCGATACGCGCGGATCGGCCAGAGGAAGAGGGAGAGCGCCATCGCCAGCGCCCCGCCGATCAGCAGGAACCCGCCGCGCCCGAGCGCCGCATCCAGCCCCGCCGCCGGCGCCGAGAGGGAGATGATGAAGGTGATGGTCGACGAGGTGCCGATCGACCCCGGCCCCGCGCCGAACGCCCGCAGCAGCGCGCCACCCAGCGCCCACGCGAAGATCAGGGGGATGGAGAGCGCCGGCCGCCCGCTCGCCAGCCCGCCCAGCACGCCCGCGAGCGCCGTGGCCAGCGTGAGCGCGCCCATGATCCGCGCGCGGGTGCGGTAGGCGCCGCCCTTGTCGGCGATGGCCACGACGAAGCCGGCCAGCCCCAGCCAGGTGGCGCCGGGAATGTCCAGCGCGGCCGCCGCCGCCATCGGCACCACCGTGGCCACCGCGGCGCGCAGCCCGGCGCCCAGGTTCGGTCGCCCGCCGAAGCGCGCGAGCTCGCGCACGGGTCCGCGCAGCCGCGGCTGCGCAACGTGGGGGTAGGGTGCCTCGGGTGGGTCTGCCTGCATCGCGTCCGCCGCAAACCGATCGATCAGGTGAAACCATCAGGGGCTCCCTGCGAGCGGAGAGCCCCTGATGATCCGCCCGGCGCGTCCCCCGCGCAACCGCAGCCGGACGGCTAAACCGCCGCTGCGGCGAGCACTGCCTTTGTGGCCGCGTGGAAGATTCAGGGACGCTGCAAGTAAATCTTCCCCAAGATTACGCGCGCACCCGAAGATGGATGTCACAGAACCGATCAGACCGCACAATTGTGCAGCAGGTTGCTGCACAATTGTGCTGAGTGTTCTGAATATCCGTAACGCCTTGGAATACTGATGCTTACATTGACAAAGAGAATCGCAGCTCACAGGGCGGCAGGAAGAACAGTGTTCGAAGTGAGCACCGGTGTGAAGGCCTGTTCGCGGAGGCGACTGTACAAAGTGCAGGACGCCGGTTACTGTGGGCGCTCCATTCATCTACTCACACCGGAGGCGCCGAACCATGCATCCAATTGTCTCGGTACCGCCCGATTACGAGCAGCTGCTCCGCGACATCAAGGAACGCATCAGCAACGCCCAGCTGCGCGCCGCCGTCAGCGTCAACCGCGAGCTGATCCTGCTGTACTGGGAGATCGGCCGCGAGATCCTGGAGCGTCAGTCCCGCGCGAAGTGGGGTGCGAAGGTGATCGACCGCCTGGCTGCCGACCTGCGCGCCGCGTTCCCGGAGCAGACGGGATTCTCTCCACGTAACCTCAAGTACATGAGGAAGTTCGCGGCAGCATGGACAGACATTACATTTGTGCAACAGCTTGTTGCACAATTGCCGTGGGGGCATCAGGTCGTGCTTCTCGACCGTGTCGACACCCCGGAACACCGGGTGTTCTACGCCCGCAGGGCGGCGGAGCACGGGTGGTCGCGGAATGTGCTGCTGCACCAGATCGACAGCGGGCTGGTGAACCGGCAGGGGCGCGCGATCACCAACTTCGACCGCACGTTGCCGCCGGAGCGGTCCGACCTCGCGCGCGAGCTGCTGAAGAGCCCCTACTCGCTCGATTTCCTGACGCTGCACGACGCCGAGCGCGAGCAGAGCCTGGAGCGGGCGCTGATCGCGCACATCCGCGACTTCCTGGTGGAGCTGGGGGCGGGGTTCGCGTTCGTGGGGCAGCAGAAGGCGCTGCGGGTGGGGCGGAGCGAGTACTTCCTCGACCTGCTCTTCTACCACCTGGGGCTGCGCTGCTTCGTGGTGATCGAGCTGAAGGTGGGGATGTTCGAGCCGGAGTACGCGGGGAAGATGAGCTTCTACCTGGCCGCGGTGGACGACCTGATGCGCCGCGAGGGCGACGGGCCCAGCCTGGGGATCATCCTCTGCCGCGACCGCGACGAGGTGATCGTGGAGTACGCGCTGCGCGACATGGGGCGCCCGATCGGCGTCTCCACCTTCGACACGGGCGCGCGGCTGCCCGACGGGATTCGCGACGCCCTGCCCAGCGTGGAGCGGCTGATGGCCGAGGTGGCGTCGGTGATGCCGGGCGGCCGGTAGCCGCGTCAGTCGTCGTCGCCGAAGGGGTTGGGGTGGCGCGGGCGGCTGCCCTCGGCGTGGCGCAGCGCGGTCTGGAGATGGCGGGCGGCCTCGCGGCCGTCGTCGTCGCGGCGGAGGACGCGCTCGGCGTCGGCCAGCTCGGCGCGGATGCGCGCCTTGATCTCGTCGGTGGCGGGCGACGCGTCGACGTCGCGGGCGAGGGCGGGAAGGCGGTCGGCCAGCGCGTCGGCGCGGAGCGGGCTGTCGCCCACGCGCAGGGCCTCCTGGTGCGCGGCGGAGAGCTTCATCCACAGCGCGTCACGCGTTTCCATCTCCATCTGCTCCTCCTCCGCCGCTGTCCCGTGCCGGACGGTACATCCCGATCAGGTGCGCCGCCGTTTCGGGGGTGATCATCCGCCCCACCAGCCGGAAGCGGACGCGCTCGCCGTCCACCAGCGCGAGCGTGGGCACGGTCTGGATGCGCAGGCCGATTGCCTTGGCCTGCCCCTCCTCGGACTCCCAGTCCACCACGTCCAGCGGGAGCCCGGCCGCGGCGGCCAGGCGGTCGACCACGGGGTTCTTGTCGTGGCAGACGCCGCACCAGTCCGCGCGGAAGTACATCAGCTTCATCTCGCTCATCCCCCAATGCTGCGTCGCCCGGCGCGTCGGCGCAATGACGCCGGTCCACCTCTTCGCGTCTCCAGGCACTGCTGGATCTCACGCGGAGACGCGGAGACGCGGAGGCGACTGGGCTGCACCTCCGCGTCTCCGCGGCTCCGCGTGAGATCCGACGATGTTGGAGAAGGAGGGAGGATGTCCGTCAGCGCGAGGCGTAGACGCGCGTCTGGCCGTCCTTTGTAAAGGCGACGACGTCGTAGTGCTGCGGGTTGGGGCCCTCCATCCCCGGCGAGCCGGTGACCATTCCCGGCACGGCCAGCCCCACGATGTCGGCCGGATGCTCGCGGAGGAGCTGGCGGATGACGTCGGCGGGGACGTGGCCCTCGATGGCGTAGCCGCCGATCTTCGCGGTGTGGCACGAGCGCATGGCCTGCGGCACGCCGGCCTCGTCCTTCACCGGGTCCACGTTGTCCTGATCGTGCGTCTCCACGCGGAAGCCGCTGTCCTGCATGTGCTTCACCCAGTTGTTGCAGCAACCGCAGGTAGGGCTCTTGTAGACCACGGCGAGCGGCGCGTCGGCGGGGACGGCGGCGCTCCCGGCCGGGGCCGCGTCGCCGCCGGACTTCTGCGCCGTCTGGTTCGAGCCGCCGCACGCCGCCGCGGCGGTGGCCAGGACGGCCGCCAGCGCGCCGCGGAAGAGCGTCCGGCCGAAGGGGATGGAAGACATCAGTCGAGGCTCCGGTTCTGAGCGGATCGATTCGGGTTCGCGGGGCGGGAAGATAGCGCTCTCATTCATCGCCGGGATACCCCGGATCTCCCCGACGACCGCGTCCTGTGAAAATGCTAATCCTCCGTTACCTCCGTTTCCTCCGTGTGATCCCGTGCCGTTCGTCGTCCGGGCTGCTGCTGCGGCGGAGGAGGATGGAGCCGATGTGCTCGTCCACCTCACGGCGCGTGAGGATGACGACCAGCGACTCGGCGGCCGCGAGAAAGCAGATGGTGATGGTGATCCAGAACTGCAGCCGGCTGTAGCGGCCGACCACGAGCAGGGGGATGCCGAAGCACCACGCCAGGAAGACCGCCGCCTTGCTGCTGTACAGGTGCAGGTCCACCGCGCGGCGGAACTTGAGCCAGCTGACGGCCAGCACCAGCAGCGCGAACGCCGCCCAGGCGATCAGCGGCCAGCGCTGCTCGCGGAAGAAGAACGGCCGCAGCAGCACCAGCCAGAGCGTCATCGAGATCGCCAGCAGGTGGTCGGCGGCCGAGTCCATCCGGCTGCCGAACTCGCTGGTCTGGTTCCACCTGCGCGACAGGTAGCCGTCCAGCACGTCGGTGGCGGCGGCCACCATCACCCCGATCCCCACCCACACCGGGTGCCCGAACAGCACCAGCACCCAGAGCAGCGGCACCATGGCCAGCCGCGCGGCGGTGAGCTGATTCGGGACGGTGCTCAGGTTCCGGCGCAGCGCCGCGAGACGGCCGCGAGGGGCGGAAGCGGAGCGGGGCGGGGGAGATTCGCGGGTGGACATGCCTTGCGGGTTCGGTGCGTCGGCGGAGGCTCGCGCATGAATCTGCGCGCAAAGGGCCGCGGGGGGGAGGGTGGCGCGCGCGGAACCCTTGCCTTCGGGGCGGGCGCGCGGCATCGATACGGGGAACGCCCCATGCCGCGGCCCGGGGCGTGCAAGAAAATCCCCTCGCCGTACGTTCCACCGGCGGCACCCCGCCCGGGGCGCCCCACCCGGCCGTCCGGCCCGCCGCCGGACCCGTTTCGTCAATGCGGGAGGCACGCCATGCGCCCGCTCACCGCCCTGGCGGCGCTCTTCTGCGCCGCCGCCCCCGCCGCCGCGCAGTCGGTGCACGGCCGCGTCCTGGAGCGCGGCAGCGACCGCCCCGTGAACAGCGTGCTGGTGGAGCTCCGCGCCGGCAGCGCCGTGCGTGGCCGCGCGCAGACCGACACCACCGGCGCCTTCCAGATCGACGTTCCCGGCGCGGGCACCTACCGCCTGGCCGCCGACCGGGTGGGGTACGCGTCGCTGCTGTCGGACGACGTGAAGATCGACTACCTGGACTCGGTGAGCGTGGTGATGCACATGACCACCGAGGCGGTGGCGCTCGATCCGGTGCAGGTGAGCGCCACGCCGCGGCAGCCGCCGGCGTGGCTGGCCGGCTTCTACGGCCGCATGCACTCCAACCGCTTCGGGCGCTTCATCACCCGCGACCGCATCGAGGCGCTGAACGCGTCGCGCACCTCCGACGTGCTGCGGCGCGTGGCGGGGCTGTCGTTCCGCCCCACGCGGCGCGGCACCGAGGCGGTGCGCGGGCGCGGCGGGTGCGAGCCGCTGGTGTTCATCGACGGGATGCAGGTGAGCATGTACGGCGCCACCACCACCATCGACGACCTGGTGCAGCCGGGCGACCTGGAGGGGGTGGAGATCTACGACGCCTCCACCATCCCCGTGGAGTTCGTGCGCAACCTGCGCGGCTCCATGTGCGGCGCCATCGTCATGTGGACCAAGCTCCACGTCTGACCCCCATCTTCATCCGACGACGAGCCCTCCCCGGCCGATCCGGGGAGGGCTTTGTCGCGTCTGCCCTACATCGCTGAGACCCAGCGGGATGGAGGAACACGGGGATGGCGGATCTGCTTCCATCTTCTTCATCCCCATACGCTTATGGTGTTTCGATGGTCTCGCCTTTGCAACGGGTTTCCGCCCCACCCGGACGGATGGTTGACGTGAGGGAGTGCGGGCCCGGAGGGCGCCCGCGTGGATGCGGAAACCGTTTCAGGAGGGGAAGATGGCAACACTCGAAGGGAGCCCGGCGCGCAGGCTGGCGGTGTGCGGCGCCGCCGTGCTCGCGCTCACGGGGTTCGCCGGGGCGCGCGGGGTGATGGCGGGCGATCCCGGGACGCCCGAGTCCGCGGCGCACCACACCCTGCTGGCCATCAACGCCGGCGAGGTGGAAGAGGGCCAGCTGGCGGCCAGCCGCGCGGTGAACGCGCGCGTCCGCGACTTCGCGCACGTCATGGTGGGCGAGCACGGCGACGCGGTGGGGCGGCTGCAGCAGTCCATGGTGCGCGTGGGGCTGGCGGGGAACGACCTGGCCGCGGCCGGCTACAACCGCGGCAGCAACGCGCGGGGCGTGGACGCGCACGGGCACCCCATCCCCGAGAACAACTCCGGCTCGCCCAACGGCAGCACCGGCTTCAGCGCGGCCGGCACCGACCTGAACCGCGACCCCGGCAGCGGGCAGCCCATCGTGGCCAACAACGGCGCCGCCAACGGCGTGGCGGTGGGCCCCGGCAACGTGAGCGCGAACGCCACGCGAACCGTTCCCGCCGGCTCCGGGTCGATGAGCTCCGAGCCCGCGCAGGGCACCCCGGCCGGGCAGGCGCTGGGAAGCAACGCACAGCTGCTGGATCGCAACGGCAAGCCCATTCCCGAGAACAACTCGGGGAACCCCACCGGCACCGTGGGCGAGGGGCGCAGCGTGTTCGCGGCCGACGCGCCGCGGCCCGCCGGCCCCGGCGGCGACCACCCGGGCGGGAAGCCGGCCGCCGTGCAGCCGGACATGCATTCCGGCCACCACATGGCCGCCGGATCGGGGTCCATGGGGCTGTACTCGGTGGGCGACCCGCGGCTGCACGCCATGCTGATGGACAACACCTGGAGCCGCCCCATCGTGCAGGACCACATGCGCGCCATGGACCGGCTGCAGGCCTTGCGCGGGGCGGCGTTCGACCGGGCGTACATGGACCGCCAGATCGCCGCGCACCAGTACGCGCTGCGCACCATCGACAACATGCTTCCCTCGCTGCGCGCCGGCGCCTCGGCCGGAACGGTGCGGATGACCGAGGAGATGCGCGCGTCGGTGGTACGGCACCTGGCCCAGGCGCAGCAGATCCGCGCCGGGCTCCGCTGACGGCCTGAAAGGACCGTCCAGCACCGCCGATCCGGGCCGCCGCCCCGCTGCAAGGGGGCGGCGGCCCGCATTGTGCGCTTGCGCGGCGCGGCCCTTCGGCGGCAGCTTGCCTGTTTCGGAGAGATTATCCCCACGCGCACGAAGGACGGAGAGACGGAATGGCGAAGACGGCGGCGACCCGGCGCAGGCAGATGATGCTGTTCGCGCGGAACTTCTTCAAGCACCCGCGCATGCTGGGCTCCATCATCCCCAGCTCGCGCTTTCTGGTGCGCGACCTGATGCGGCAGGTGGACTGGCGCCGCGCCCGCGTGATCGTGGAGTACGGCCCCGGCGTGGGCAACATCACCGCCGAGGTGCTCAAGCGCATGCACCGCGACGCGCGCCTGGTGGTGTTCGAGACCAACGACGACTTCGTGGAATTCCTCCGCCGCTCCATCCCCGACCCGCGCCTGACCGTGGTGCACGGCTCCGCCGCCGACGTGGCCCGCGTGCTCGAGGAGCACGGGCTGGGGCAGGCCGACTGCGTGATCTCCGGCATTCCCTTCAGCACCATGCCCGAGCAGGTGGGCACGGCCATCGTGCGCGCCACGCGGCGGTCGCTGCGGCCGGGCGGGCGGTTTCTCGTCTACCAGTTCTCGCGCGAGGTCTCGCGCTTCCTGAAACCCGAGTTCCGCGACATCCGCGAGGCCTTCGAGCCCCTGAACATCCTCCCCGCGCGCCTCTACTTCTGCTCGGTCTGACGGCAGGCAGATGATCGCGGGCGGTTGATCGATCGGGAACGGCGCCGGCAGCATCGGCGCCGTTCTTTTTTGTGGTCGTACTTCCGTACTGCGGTATTCGGGCGTGTTTGGCGCCTGGGCGCCAAACCGGGCTGCGCGCGCCGTAGGCAACGATACAGCTGTTGCCAACGGCGCCGGGCCACCGCCGCGCCGTAAGTCGATGCGGTCCACATCATCGCTGCGCGCGCGGCGGCGTCCCGGCCCTTCGGGCGCGCATCCCTCACGCGGGTGCGCGCCCGAGGCGCCCGCGCCGCCCTCACCCCGCGCCGGAGGGCGCGACCCTCTCCCGTCCCGGGAGAGGGTGGCCGTCCAGCATCCGTGCCGTTTGTTCGACCATCCTCGCACCGATGTGTGGAGTGGCGCCGATGCCGGAAAGCTACCTCTCCCGGTACGGGAGAGGTGGACGGCCTCGGCCGGCCGGAGAGGGCGCGATGCGGCGGGCGCGCGCCGACAGGCCTTCCTGCACCTCCCGATCGATTCCATCCTAAATCCTGACGTCCACCACGAGCATCTTGACAGCAAACCGGGCCAGAATTACAGTGCGTCAGACGGTGTTCACTTTGTCCGGCAATTCCAGAAAATCCAATTTGTCCAGCCGTGAAGTCCGTGGATTTCGCCTTCCGTGAAGCCGTCGCCGTCGGTCGACGAACCTGCGGGAAGTGCCGATATCAGCAGCAGCGCCGCGGCGAAAGCGCCGCCCAACCTCGAACGCGAAACCTCACCATGAACGAGCTGAGCAGCGTGCTTCGCGAAGTCCTGCGGGCCCTGGGAGTGGAGCAGTGCGCGCCCGTCGGCCTCGCCCGCGGCGGCGTGGACGCGGTGCCGGACGCGGGCGATCTGCACGAGCGCGTGCAGCCGCGGGAGTTCACCCGCGCATGAGCACCGTGCCGTACGCGGCAAGGTGGACGGCGGACGCCTTCCGGCGCGCGCGCCGGGCGTGGGAGCGGGGCTTGTCTCCGGCGGCCCGGCGGGGGATCTTGTCGCCGTTCCCCCGCGCCCGAACCGCCCTGCGCCCCCTGGACCGCGCCCATGCCGCCCAGCACCCCCCAGCCGCCCGTAGACCTGCGCTCCGACACGGTCACCCGGCCGTCCCCCGAGATGCGCCGCGCCATCGCCGAGGCCCCGGTGGGCGACGCGGTGCTGGGCGACGACCCGACCGCCGCCGAGCTGGAGCGCTACGCCGCCGAGCTGCTGGGCAAGGAGCGCGCGCTCTTCTTCCCCAGCGGGGTGATGGCCAACACCGCGGCCATCCTCACCCTGGCCGAGCCGGGCACCGAGGCGGTGATCGACTCCACCGGGCACATGCTGAACTGGGAGGAGAACGCCGCGGCGCAGCTGGGCGGCGTGCAGTTCCGCGCCGTGTTCACCCGCGACGGGCTGCTCCGCCCGGAAGACGCAGCCGAGGCCATCCGCCCGGTGTCGCCCTTCCTCCCGCGGACCTCGGTGCTCTGCCTGGAGAACACGCACAACGCCGCCGGCGGGCGCGTCCTCCGCCTGGTGCAGCTCCAGGCCGTGGCCGAGGTGGCGCGCGAGCGCGGCATCCGCGTGCACCTGGACGGCGCGCGCCTCCCCAACGCCGCCGCCGCCACCGGCGTGCCCATGGCCGACTACGCCGCGCCGGCCGACACGGTGATGGTGGCGCTCTCCAAGGGGCTGGGCGCGCCGGTGGGCTCCATCCTGGCCGGGAGCGCGGAGCTGATGGAAAAGGCGTGGCGCATCCGCCGGCGGCTGGGCGGCGGGATGCGGCAGGCGGGGATCCTGGCCGCCGCGGGGCTGTACGCGCTGCGCAACAACCTGGCGCGGCTGGAGGACGACCACCGCCGCGCCGACGCGCTGGCCCGCCGCTGCGCGCGCGACGGCGTGGCCGCGCTGAAGCCGCAGAGCAACATCGTCATGCTGGACCTGGAGGACGAGCGGCTGGACCCCGCCGCCCTCCTCCGCGGGCTGGCCGAGCACGGGGTGTGGATGACCCAGTTCGGCCCCCGCCGCCTGCGCGCCGTCACCCACATGGACGTGGACGACGCGGGCATCGAGCGCGCCGCCGCGGCCTTCGGCGAGGTCGTCGACGCGCTCCGCGCCTGAGCCGGTGAAAGTTTTCGCGGCGCCGCACGAAACCCTTGTGCGGAGCGCCGCCCGGATGTAAACTTTCGGGTGTTCTTCGGGAACCGCACGTTGCGTCCGGGGTATCCAACGCCCACAGCACGCCCCTTCCAACGAGAGATCTGACCGCGATGATCAGCACCAAGGCGGACGCCGCCACCGAGGACCGGAAGAAGGCCCTGAACGTGGCCATCGGCACCATCGAGAAGGCGTACGGAAAAGGCTCCATCATGCGCATGGGCGTGAACGGGCCCATGGTCAAGGTCAGCGTGATTCCCACGGGCGCCATCAACCTCGACGCCGCCATCGGCATCGGCGGGGTGCCGCGCGGGCGGATCACCGAGATCTACGGTCCGGAAAGCTCCGGCAAGACCACGCTCTGCCTGCACGTGATCGCCAACGCGCAGCGCGCCGGCGGGATCGCCGCCTTCATCGACGCCGAGCACGCGCTCGACATCGAGTACGCGCGCAAGCTGGGCGTGGACGTGGACAACCTGCTGGTGTCGCAGCCCGACACGGGCGAGCAGGCGCTGGAGATCTGCGAGGTGCTGGTGCGCTCGAGCGCGCTGGACGTGATCGTGATCGACTCGGTGGCCGCGCTGGTGCCGCGCGCCGAGATCGAGGGCGAGATGGGCGACAGCCACGTGGGGCTGCAGGCGCGGCTCATGAGCCAGGCGCTGCGCAAGCTCACCGGCGCCATCAACCGCTCGCAGACGACGGTCATCTTCACCAACCAGATCCGCGAGAAGATCGGGGTGATGTTCGGCAACCCCGAGACGACCACGGGCGGGCGGGCGCTGAAGTTCTACGCCTCGCTGCGCATCGACATCCGGCGCATCGGGAGCATCAAGGACAAGGAGGTGCTGGTCGGGAACAAGACCCGCGCCAAGATCGTGAAGAACAAGGTGGCGCCGCCCTTCAAGCAGGCGGACTTCGACATCATGTTCAACGTCGGCATCGACCACTTCGGGATCATCGTGGACCTGGGGGTGGAGAACGACGTGATCAACAAGTCCGGCGCCTGGTTCAGCTACGGCGACGTGCGCCTGGGGCAGGGGCGCGAGAACGCCAAGGCGTTCCTGCAGGAGAACCCGGACCTTGCCGCCGACATCGAGAAGAAGGTGAAGGACGTGCTCGGCATCAACGGCGTGGCCGCCGCCGGCGACGAAGGCGCGGCGGGCGGCTTCGACTGAGCCGCGGCTGGAACCGCGCGTCAGCCGGCCGGCCGCAGACACCGGGATAGAGCTCGGCGGGGCAAGGACCCCTCTTCCGCGCGGCGGGGGAGGGGTCCTGTCGTGAGAGGCGGCGGAGCAGGTTGCGATCGGGGGAACTGCAGGCGGTGCGTCGGGCCGGCATCGCGCCCTCTCCGGCCGGCCGAGGCCGTCCACCTCTCCCGTACCGGGAGAGGTAGCTTTCCGGCATCGGCGCCACTCCACGCATCGGTGCGAGGATGGTCGAACAACGGCCCGGATGCTGGAGGGCCACCCTATGCCGGGACGGGAGAGGGTCGCGCCCTCCGGCGCGGGCTGAGGGCGGCGCGGGCGCCTCGGGCGCGCACCCGCGTGAGGGATGCGCGCCCGAAGGGCCGGGAACCCGCCGCGCCCGCGCGGACGCGGGAGAATCGCGCCGATGCAAGGCGCGGCGGGGGCCCGGCGCGGTTGGCAACAGTCGTATCGTTGCCTACCGCGCGCGCAGCCCGGTTTGGCTTCTCGGCGCCAAACACGCCCAGACCCCGCAGTTCTTCTGCGTGAAACCAGGGGCCCAGCCGTTGACGCTCGGGGCCGCGCGCGCAAGCTTGTCGGCGCTTCCCGCGTGAGCAGCGCAACCGGCACCCGGGTTGCAACGTATCTCCGGCGGCGCGGGCGGGGATCACCCGTCCGCGGCGCTGGATCGGAACCGGCTATCGGAAAACGTGACCGCAACGCAACCGCACGAGGGCGCGCCCAGGGGACGGTACCTCCTCACGCTCTCCCTTGGTGCGCTGGGGGTGGTGTACGGCGACATCGGCACCAGCCCGCTCTACGCACTCCGCGAGTGCTTCCACCACTCCACCGGCATTCGCCCCACCCACGACAACGTGGTGGGGATCCTGTCGCTGATCGTGTGGTCGCTGATCCTGGTGGTGTCGGTGAAGTACCTGGTGTTCGTGATGCGCGCCGACAACCGGGGCGAGGGGGGGATTCTGGCGCTGCTGGCGCTGGTGGCGCCGCCGCGCGAGGCGCCGCCCCGCGGCACGGCCATGGTGCTGGCGCTGATGGGCGTGTTCGGCGCCGCGCTGCTGTACGGCGACGGGATGATCACCCCCGCCATCACCGTGCTGAGCGCGGTGGAGGGGCTGAACGTGGCCACGCCCTTCTTCGAGCCGTACATCATCTTCATCTCCATCGCCATCCTGGTGGGGCTGTTCGTGGTGCAGAGCCGGGGGACGGCGGCCATCGGGCGCATCTTCGGGCCGGTGATGCTGCTCTGGTTCGGGGCCATCGCGGTGATGGGGCTGGCCGAGGCGGTGCGCTTTCCCGCGGTGTTCGTGGCGGTCAGCCCGTACTTCGCCATCCGCTTCATGGTGCACCACGGGTACACGGGGTTCCTGGTGCTGGGCTCGGTGTTCCTGGTGGTCACCGGCGGCGAGGCGCTGTACGCCGACATGGGGCACTTCGGCCGCGACCCCATCCGGCTGGCCTGGTTCACGCTGGCGCTGCCGGCGCTGCTGCTGAACTACTTCGGGCAGGGCGCGCTGCTGCTGCGCGACCCGTCGGCCGTGGAGAACCCGTTCTACCGGCTGGCGCCGGCGTGGGCGCTGTACCCCCTGGTGGCGCTGGCCACCGCCGCGGCGGTGATCGCCAGCCAGGCGCTGATCACCGGCGCGTTCTCGCTCACGCGGCAGGCGGTGCAGCTGGGGTACAGCCCGCGCGTGGACGTGGAGCACACCTCGGCGCGCGAGATCGGGCAGATCTACATCCCCGGGGTGAACTGGGTGCTGATGATCGCCTGCATCGCGCTGGTGGTGGGGTTCGGCAGCAGCAGCAACCTGGCCGCGGCGTACGGGATCGCGGTGACGGGAACGATGGCCATCACCACCATCCTGTTCTACTTCGTGGCGCGCCGCCGCTTCGGGTGGACGGCGGTGCAGGCGGGGATCCCGGCCTTCTTCTTCCTGATCATCGACCTGGCGTTCTTCCTGGCCAACGCCACCAAGATCGAGCACGGCGGCTGGTTCCCGCTGCTGGTGGGCGCCGTGGTGTTCACCGCCATGACCACGTGGAAGACGGGGCGGCGCATCCTGGGGCAGCGGATGGTGGAGACCTCGCTGCCGATCGACCTGTTCCTGGAGGACGTGCGCCGCAACCCGCCGGTGCGGGTGCCGGGGACGGCGGTGTTCATGTACGGCAACCGCCAGGGGACGCCGCCCGCGCTGCTGCACTCGCTGAAGCACTACAAGGTGCTGCACAGGACGATGGTGTTCCTGAATGTGGAGACGCACGAGACGCCGCTGGTGGCCGACGAGCAGCGCAGCGAGGTGGAGGAGCTGGGCGAGGGGTTCTACCGGGTGACGCTGAGCTACGGCTTCATGGAAGACCCCAACGTGCCGCAGGCGCTGGCGAACGTGCACTTCGAAGGGCTGGACCTGAGGCCGGCGCACACCAGCTTCTTCCTGGGGCGCGAGACGCTGATCCCCTCGCGGCGCCCGGGGATGGCGCTCTGGCGCGAGCAGCTGTTCGCGCTGATGTCGAGGAACGCGCGCACCGCCACGTCGTTCTTCGGGCTGCCACCCAACCGGGTGGTGGAGCTCGGCGCGCAGATCGAGCTGTGAGCGCACCCCGGACCCACCGCCGGAGCACGAGTTGAGCGAGCATTCGCGAGAGCAGCCGCAGGGCCGCTACCTGTTCGTGCTGGCGCTGGCGGCGCTGGGCGTGGTGTACGGCGACATCGGCACCAGCCCGCTGTACGCCATGCGCGAGGCCTTCCGCCCCGCGGGGGGGATCGCCGCCACGCCGGCCAACGTCCTGGGGATCCTGTCGCTGATCTTCTGGGCGCTGATCGTGGTCATCTCCGTGAAGTACCTGGTGTTCGTGATGCGCGCGGACAACCGGGGCGAGGGGGGGATGATCGCGCTGACCGCGCTGGTGGTGCCGCGGCGCGCCAGCACGGGGAAGGCGGGGATCCTGGTGCTGCTGGGGCTGTTCGGCGCGTCGCTGCTGTACGGCGACAGCATGATCACCCCGGCCATCTCGGTGCTGAGCGCGGTGGAGGGGCTGGAGGTGGCCACGCCCTTCTTCTCTCCCTTCGTGGTTCCCATCACCATCGCCATTCTGGTGGGGCTGTTCGCCATCCAGAGCCGCGGCACCGCCGGGATCGGGCGGGTGTTCGGGCCGGTGACGCTCCTCTGGTTCCTGGTGCTGGCGGCGCTGGGCCTGTCCGAGATCGTGCGCCACCCGCAGGTGCTGGCGGCGCTGAACCCGCTGCACGCGGCGCGCTTCTTCGGGCGCAACGGGAGCGCCGGCTTCCTCATCCTGGGGTCGGTGTTCCTGGCGGTCACCGGCGGCGAGGCGCTGTACGCCGACATGGGCCACTTCGGCAAGCGGCCCATCCGCCTGACCTGGTTCGCGGTGGTGCTTCCCGCGCTGGTGCTGAACTACTTCGGGCAGGGGGCGCTGATCATCCGCGACCCCTCTGCGGCCGAGCACCCGTTCTTCCTGCTGGCCCCCGCGTGGGCCACCTATCCGCTGGTCACGCTCTCCACCGTGGCCACGGTCATCGCGTCGCAGGCGGTGATCTCGGGGGCGTTCTCGCTCACCCGGCAGGCGGTGCAGCTGGGATACCTCCCGCGCGTGCACATCGAGCACACCTCGTCGCGCGAGATCGGGCAGATCTACATCCCGGGGGTGAACTGGCTGCTGATGATCGCCGCCATCGGGCTGGTCGCGGGGTTCAAGGAGTCCAGCAGCCTGGCCAACGCGTACGGGGTGGCGGTGACCACCGACATGGTGTTCACCACGCTCCTCTTCAGCGCGGTGGCGCGGGCGCGGTGGGGGTGGGCGTGGTGGCGGGTGGGCGTGCTGGCGACCGCGTTCCTGGTGGTGGACCTGGCGTTCTGGGGGGCCAACCTGGAGAAGATCCCGCACGGCGGATGGTTCCCGCTGGTGGTGGCGGGGGTGATCTTCACGCTGATGACCACCTGGAAGCGGGGGCGGCAGATCCTGGCCACGCGGATGCACGCCACCACGCTGCCGTTCGACCTGTTCCTGGCCGACCTGCAGAGGAACCCGCCGGCGCGCGTTCCCGGGACGGCGGTGTTCATGTACGGCAACACCGGCGGCACCCCCCCGGCGCTCCTGCACAACCTGATGCACAACAAGGTGCTGCACGAGCGCGTGGTGCTGCTGACCGTGGAGACGGAGGAGATCCCCGTGGTCGACGCCGCCGAGCGGATCTCGGTGGCCGACGCGGGGCACGGCTTCTACCGGATCTCGGTGCGCTACGGCTTCACCGAGGAGCCCGACGTTCCCGGCGCGCTGGCGCAGGTGCGGCGCCCGGAGCTGGACCTGAGCCCCATGAAGACCAGCTACTTCCTGGGGCGCGAGACGCTGATCCCCTCGAAGAAGCCGGGGATGGCGATGTGGCGCGAGCACCTGTTCGCGGTCATGAGCCGCAACGCGCGCACGGCGACGTCGTTCTTCGGACTGCCGCCGAACCGGGTGGTCGAGCTGGGCGCGCAGATCGAGTTGTAGATCGGGAAAGTGCGTGAGTGCGGGAGTGCGGGAGTGCGTTGGATTGGTGGGTGAGTCGGGCATTGCTGCGAGGCGACGAAAAGACGGCCTCACGCGGAGACGCGGAAGGCGCAGAGAACTCATCGCCGCGGTGAGTTCTCTGCGTCTCCGCGTCTCCGCGTGAGATCCAGCGAGGCAGGGGAAAAGAAAGCGGGCGGATCCGCTGGGGATCCGCCCGCATCGTTCGTGCGCGATGCGGCGCTTACAGGCCGAGCGCGCGGGCCACGTCGATGCGGCCGCGGCCGTAGAACGGATCCGGGCCGGCGGGGCCCAGGTCGATGGCCGTGCTGGTGATGCGGTCCTTGATGGCGCCCAGGTCGCTCGCGCCGTACTCGGCCATCAGCAGCGCCGCGAGCCCCGCCACGTGCGGCGACGCCTGGCTGGTGCCGATGACGCCGCTGAGCCGGTTCCCCGCCGCGCAGGCGGTGATGGTGGGCACGCCCGTCGCGCTCACGCTGGCGATGCGGTCCTTGGGGCAGTACGACCACACCCACGAGGCGATGTCGTTGCCCCACGGCCAGGCCGACACCGTGAAGCCGTGCGCCGCGTCGGCGTTGCCGCCAGGACCGGCCACGGTCACGGCCGAGCGGCCGAAGTTGGTGAAGTACGACGAGTTGTCGGGGTTCGCGGTGACGACCTCGGGGCCGACCGACGACACGCACACCACGTGCGGCGCGTCGCAGTAGCTCACGAAGGTGTTGCCGTTGTGGTCAAGGTCGGCGGCGTCGTTGCCGGCCGACACCACGATCATCATCCCCTTGCGGTGCGCGTAGTTGAACGTGCGGTTGATGATGGAGATGACGGGACCGCGGGCGACCTTGGAGAAGCTGGAGCCCAGGCTCATGTTGGCCACGTTCGCGCCCTGGTCGGCCGCGTACAGCACGCCCGAGAGCACGGCGCTCAGCGAGCCCGAGCCCGAGCGGTTCAGCACCTTCACGCCGATCAGCGTGGTGCGCGAGGTCACGCCGGCCAGCGCGAACGCCTTGCTGCTGACCTGCGTGGCCACGTTGGTGCCATGGCCGTTGAAGTCGGTGATCAGGTTGCGGGTGGGGAAGTAGTGGACGGCGATCGAGTCGTCGGTGGGGATGAACGACCTCGAGCGGGCGAGGTCCACCAGGCCGTTCAGGTCGGCGATGTTGTAGTCCAGCCCGCTGTCCAGGATGGCCACGGTGATGCTGGAGGAGCCCAGCTTGCCGGCGGCCCAGGCGGTGGGGGCGTGGATCAGCCGCATGTTCCACTGCCACGCGTAGCGCGCGGCGGTGGTGGGGTTGGTCTGGCTCTGCGCCTGGTCGTTCGCGAAGGCGGCCAGCTCGCTGACGTCCATCTCGGCGGCGGGCTGCGGGTCGTCGAGCGTGATGGCCACGTCGGCCTGCACGTCGGACACGCCGTTCATCCCCTTGATCTTCGCGGCCGCGGCGTCGTCGAGCCCGCCGACCACGGCGAAGCCGGAGTTGCCGTGCTCGAAGACCATCGTGCCGCCCAGCGCCTGCACCTGCGCGGCGAACGTCGCGGGGACCTTGTTCCCGTTGAACACCACCATGTACTGCCCGGCGCCGGGGGCGGCGGAAAGGGCGGGGGCGCGCGGCGCGGCCGGGGCGGGGCCCGTGCTGTCGGCCGAGCAGGCGGCCAGCCCCAGGGACAGGGCCACCAGGAACGCCGGCACGATACGGAACTGCTTCATCGCGGGTCCTCCAGCTAGGAAGGGTGTTTGCCGGCGCCACGATGCGCCGGCGGGGGTCGACCCTGTTCGGGAGCCGGACGGTCTCCACGCGCGGGAGACTCCTGGCTTTGCGGACCGGCCTCGCGGCCGGGGTGCCATTGTCGGGAAGGGCTGCGAACGCTTGCCACGGCGCGGATGCTCCGCGGTGGTGCGCTGTTTTCTTGTGGGATTCTGCGTAAAACGGAAGCGATGTCCGCCGCCTTCGGGAACTTCGGAACCACGGGGACAGGCCACAATGATAACCGTGGAACGAGCGTTCGTCAACGCTTCAGGATTCTCCGTAAGTCGTTGTCCCGCAATCGGATCGCAATCGAAGGGGCCGCAAGCGACGGAAGGGCCCGGACGGCGCGCCCGCCCGGTTCCGTAACCCGGATCCATCCCGCAAAGACGCACAGCCGCGGGAGATCGATGGCATTTCTGCGTCTCCGCGTGGCGCCGCCCGCCGGTCCGTCTCTCGAAAGGTGCCGGGCCCGCATACCGATCCACCGTACTCACGCACTCCCGCCTCCCGCACTTCCGCACTCCCGCACTTTGTCAGCGGGGGACGGTTGAATGACGCGGCTCACTGCGGTAACTTTCAGGGATGCCTGAAGAAAGCCTGATCGTCCGCGGTGCCCGCGAGCACAACCTCAAGAACATCGACGTCGAGATCCCCCGCGACCGGCTGACCGTGATCACGGGGCTGTCGGGGAGCGGGAAGAGCTCGCTCGCCTTCGACACCATCTACGCCGAGGGGCAGCGGCGCTACGTGGAGAGCCTGTCCGCGTACGCGCGCCAGTTCCTGGGGATGATGGAGAAGCCCGACGTCGACTCCATCGAGGGGTTGTCGCCCGCCATCTCCATCGAGCAGAAGACCGCCGGCCGCAACCCGCGCTCCACCGTGGGCACGGTGACCGAGGTGTACGACTACCTGCGCCTGCTCTGGGCGCGGGTGGGCGTTCCCCACTGCCCGAGCTGCGGGAAGCCGGTGGAGCGGCAGAGCGCGTCGCAGATCGTGGAGCGGGTGATGGCGCTCCCCGCGGGAACGTGGGTCGAGGTTCTCGCGCCGGTCGTCCGCGGCCGCAAGGGCGAGTTCCGCGAGCTCTTCGAGGAGATGCGGAAGAAGGGCTTCACCCACGCCCGCACCGACGGCGAGAACCACCGCCTGGAGGAGCCGCCCACACTGAACCGCCGCGCCAACCACGACATCTCCGTCTTCGTGGAGCGCAAGGTGGAGGTGCGCGAGGACGACCGGCAGCGCATCGCCGACTCGATCGAGACCGGCCTGCGGACGGCGGAAGGCGTGGTCGAGGTCATCGCCCATCCCGAGAGCGGCGAGCCGGCGCGCGAGCTGTACAGCGAGGCGTACGCCTGCGCCGAGTGCGGGGTCAGCATCCCCGAGCTGGAGCCGCGCCAGTTCTCGTTCAACTCGCCCTTCGGCGCCTGCCCCGACTGCGGCGGGCTGGGCACGCGCAAGGAGCCCAACCCCGAGCTGGTCCTGGCCGACACCTCGCTCTCCATCCTGGAGGGCGTGGTGCTGCCTTGGGGCGTCCCGCGCGGGCACCTGCGGGGGACGATCCTGGAGGGGCTGGCGGCGGCGCTCGGCTTCGACCTGAACACCCCGTGGCGCGACCTGCCCGAGAACGCGCGGCAGGTCCTGCTGTACGGCGCGCCAGGGGGCGAGGGGAAGAAGGGCGCGCCGAAGCTGCGCTGGGGGGGGATCCTGAAGGACGTGGCCGCGCGCTACAAGGAGACCACCAGCGAGTCGATGCGCGAGACGCTGGAGGAGTACATGTCCACCCTCCCGTGCGCCACCTGCGGCGGCGCGCGGCTGCGCCCGGAGAGCCTGGCGGTTACGCTGGACGGCCGCTCCATCGGCGAGGTGGTGGCGATGCCCGTCTCCGAGGCGCACGCCTTCTTCGAGCGGGTGGACCGGCTCCCGTACCTTTCGCGCGAGATCGCCGGGCCGATCCTGAAGGAGGTGAAGGAGCGCCTCTCGTTCCTGGTGAACGTGGGGCTGGAGTACCTCACGATGGGGCGCTCGGCCGAGACGCTCTCGGGCGGCGAGGCGCAGCGCATCCGCCTGGCCACGCAGATCGGCTCGCGGCTCTGCGGCGTGCTGTACATCCTCGACGAGCCCTCCATCGGCCTGCACCAGCGCGACAACCGCCGGCTGCTGGAAACGCTCATCCAGCTGCGCGACCTGGGGAACACCGTGCTGGTGGTGGAGCACGACGAGGAAACCATCCGCGCGGCCGACCACGTGGTGGACCTGGGCCCGCGCGCCGGGCGCCACGGCGGCGAGATCATCGCCGAGGGCACGGTGGACGACATCCTCGCCGCGCCCGCCTCGCTCACCGGCGCGTACCTGCGCGGCGAGCACCAGATCCGCATCCCCGAGCACCGCAAGGAGCCGCGGCCGGGGCACGAGCTGGTGATCCGCGGCGCGCGCGAGCACAACCTGCGCAACCTGGACGCCCGCATCCCCCTGGGGTGCTTCGTGGCGGTCACGGGGGTCAGCGGCTCGGGAAAGAGCACGCTGGTGAACGACATCCTGTGGAACGCCATGGGGCGCCGCTTCTACCGGGCCAAGACCGTTCCCGGGCTGCACGCGGGGATCGACGGGCTGGAGCTGCTGGACAAGGTGGTGGACATCGACCAGAGCCCCATCGGGCGTACGCCGCGGTCGAACCCGGCCACCTACACCGGGCTCTTCACCATCATCCGCGACCTGTTCTCGGACCTGCCGGAGAGCAAGATGCGCGGCTACACGCCGGGGCGCTTCTCGTTCAACGTGAAGGGCGGCCGGTGCGAGGCGTGCCAGGGCGACGGGCTGGTGAAGATCGAGATGCACTTCCTTCCCGACGTGTACGTGCCCTGCGACGTGTGCCGCGGGAAGCGCTACAACCGCGAGACGCTGGAGGTGTTCTACAAGGGCCACTCCATCGCCGACGTGCTGGAGCTGACGGTGGACGACGCGCTGGAGCTGTTCGAGGCGGTGCCGCGGCTGCGCCGCCACCTGCAGACGCTCAGCGACGTGGGGCTCGGATACATCCACCTGGGCCAGAGTGCCACCACGCTGTCGGGCGGCGAGGCGCAGCGGGTGAAGCTGGCCAGCGAGCTCTCCAAGATCGCCACGGGGCAGACCTTCTACATCCTGGACGAGCCGACCACGGGGCTGCACTTCGAGGACGTGCGGATGCTGCTGGAGGTGCTGCACAAGCTGGTGGACCGCGGCAACACCGTGCTGGTGATCGAGCACAACCTGGACGTGATCAAGACGGCCGACTGGATCATCGACCTGGGCCCCGAGGGCGGCCCCGCCGGCGGCCGCATCGTGGCCGAGGGCCCGCCCGAGGTGGTGGCGGCGGTGCCGGACTCGTTCACCGGCCAGTTCCTGGCGCCGATGCTGAACGGCCGCGTGGCCGCCGTCGCCCCCGCGGACCCCAAGCCGCGGCGGGGGCGCAAGGCGCGGACGGCGTGACGGACCGGGTCCGGCGGTAAAGAACGGGGCGCTGCTTCAAACGGCAGCGCCCCGTTTCTTCATGAAGAAGAAGCCTCCCACGTATGGCCCGGAGGACGCAGCGAAAGGCGCGGTCCGTCCCACCCTCCGCGTCCTCCATGAGAGATGGAAAGATCGCCAGCCGGGCTCGCGAATCCGGAGCTCACGCCGTCGCCGGATCGCTCTCGTCGTCGCGGGCGCGGATCCAGTCGTTGCGCACGGTGCGGAGCTTTCCGTTGGGCGAGCGCTCGACCTCGTCGACGCGGCGCACGATGGCCTCCATGCCGTCGAGCCGCTCGGCGACGTCGGCGCGGATGAGTTCTTCCAGCGCGGGCGGAAGCGGCGCGTCGCTGACCAGCCGGACCTCGAGCGTGGAGGGGCCGGTCTGCACCACCTGGAACTGGCGGAAGCCGCCCCCATCGCTCCACAGCCGCGACAGCACGTAGTCGATCCGCTCGCCGTGCCAGCGTCGGCCGAGCGGGGTGTACACCACGTCCTGGATGCGCCCGTCGATGTTCGCCAGCGTGGGGAAGGGCCGTCCGCAGGGGCAGGGCTCCGTGCTGGTCGTGGCGCGGTCGCCCAAGCGGTAGCGGATCAGCGGCGTGTGCAGGTTCACCAGATCGGTGACCACGACCTCGCCGGTTTCGCCAGGTGCTACGGCGCGTCCAGCCTCGTCCAGCACCTCCACCAGACAGGTCTCGGTCATCAGGTGCATCCCGCCGAGCGGGCAGGCGTACGCGATCGCCCCCAGCTCGCCGCAGCCGTACTCGTTCTGCACCGGCGCGCCGAACACGCGGGAGATGTCTTCGCTCTGGCGCGGCGAGAGCGGCTCGGCGGTGGGGACCACGAGGCGGATGCCGGGGACGCGCCCGTTCCACCCGCGCCCCTCGACGTGCTCGGCGAGGAGGTGGATGAGCGAGGTGTAGCCGTACATCCACGCCGGGCGGAAGCGCACGAGCCGGTTCCAGTGCCGGTCCAGCTGCGCCGGATCCAGCTCGGTGGCCGCGAAGCGGATGCGGTGCGTGGCGAGGTCGGCCAGCGCGGACTTCAGCCGGCGGGGGCGGGTGAGCGGCGTCCCCCAGAAGCGGGCCACGCGGTCGCCGGGCCCGATGCCGAACCACCCCTGCGCCATCCAGCTCACCGCGCGCTCCCGAGCCACGCCGTCGGCGCCCTTCACCACGCGAACCGGCGCGCCGGTGGAGCCGCCGGTGCTCTTGACCGTGGTCCTTCCCCGGAAGCCGCGGCAGCGGAGCTCGTCGGCGTGGTCCTGCAGCGTGCGCTTTTCCAGCAGCGGCAGCGTGCCGAGCACCTCCCGCGCGGAGCCGACCGTCACGCCGGCGGGGATGCGCGCGCGGTACCACGGCGACTCGGCGGCCGCCCAGGCGAGGAGCCGCGCCAGCTTTTCGTCCTGGCGGCGCGCCAGCGCGCCGGGGGCGAGCCGCTCGGCCTCGCGCAGCTCGCGCAGGTGGACGGAGATGCGGCCCTCGCCACGCAGCGCGGTCGCCAGCGGATACACCACGTGCCGGTGCAGCGCCGTGGCGAGCCGGACGGCCCTCCCCTCCCGGGGAACGGGCCGGGTCACCACGGGCGGATCAGGCCGGGCGGCGCGGCGCGGCGGCCGGTGCGGTTCGCGAGGCGGTGCGCGGCGGCGGGCATGGGTCGGGAGAGCGGGACCGGAGCGGAAGCGCGCGGGAGATGCGGAGACGCCGCGTGGAGCGTCCGTCCCAATATGTCCGCTGCGCGGGACGCGAGAAAGGGCGGCGGCGGAGCTCGCCCGCGCATCGCCGTCTCCGGCCGGCGGCGCGGGCCGGACGGCAGTTGTGCGGGGCGTACGGATGAACGTATGTTTTTCGCGGCCGGCTTCGCGATCTCCTCCCGATCGAAGCGGCAGCGGCGGCAAGCCGATCGCGGCGCGCAGGTCCGGCTCGCGGGCCGGATCCTCTCCCGCCGCTCCTCCGACCCCTCCCGTCTTTCATGGAACGGCCGATGACCCGACGAATCGTTCCGGCCGCCGCGCTGGCGGCGCTGGCTTCCACGCGCCTGGCGGCGCAGATCGCGCCGGAGACGGTGCGCGCGATCGCCCCGGGCACGCGCATCCGCGTCTCGGCGGTGGCGGTGGAGGACCGCATCGCGTCGCGCGACGCCAACGACATGCAGTGGCGCACCGGCGTGCTGCACGAGGTGACGGCGGACGGCATCGTGCTGCAGACGAACCCCGGCCGCGCGGATGCGCTGGTGACGGTGCCCTTTGGCGTGATCCAGGAGGTGCAGGTGAGCCGCGGCAACCTGGACGTGCGCCGCGGCGCCCGGCGCGGCGTGCTGCAGGGCGCCGCCGCCGGCGGGATGTTCGGGGTGATCGTCCTTGGCGCCAACGCGCTGGTCGGCAACGTGGACTGCCAGCCCGGCTTCGAGTGCGACAACGAGATGCCCACCGGAGCCGCCGTGGCCATCGTGGCCGGCGGAACCGCGGGCGGCGCGCTGATCGGCGCGCTGGTGGGCACCCGCGCGCGCGAGGTGTGGGAGCCGGCCGCGCGGCACGTCTCCGTGGCTCCGGCGCGGACGGGCGGCACGGGGGTGGGGCTGTCGTTCGGCTTCTGAGCGACCTGCATCTCTCCACCGGAAAGGGCGTTGGAGCGGGGGACGAGGGGGCACGCCGGAACGCCGGCGTGCCCTTTCGCGCGCCGCGGCTACTTCGTGTAGACGATGCAGGGCTGCTGCTGCGTGTTGCACGAGGTGCCATCCACCCCCGTGTTGCAGTAGTTGCTGCACCCGTTGAAGCTGACCTCGTTGGCGTGGACGGTGCCCATCGCCGTGCCACGGGTCTCCGACAGCGGGAACGAGACGACGTCGAGCTCGTCGAGCATCAGCCTGAGCTTGGTCATGGAACTCTCCTCGGTGTGGTGTGGTCCTGCGGAGAGGTGCGCGATCGCGCCCCCCATCATCTCGGACGGGATTGGCCGGGCGCGGGTTTGTCCTGGAGACAAACAGATGGTTTCTCCAGATCGAGACGGCGGGGCGCGCGGGAGAGGCACTGGCCCGGGGCTCGCGCCGTTTGCGCATCTCCCGCCCCGCGCGTAGTGTCATCTCCTCTCCACCGGCCCGCCCACCCGCGCCGGCGCGCGTAACCTCATCGGTGCGCGCGCATCCCATCTCCCAGAACGGCACTCAGCGGGAGGGATTTCCATGCGTCTGAAGGACAAGGTCGCGCTCGTCACCGGCGCCAGCAGCGGCATCGGGGCGGGGATCGCGGCGCGCTTCGCTGCGGAGGGGGCGCGCGTGGCGGTGAACTTCCGCCCCGGCTCGCCGAAGGACCGGGACGCGGCCGAGGCGGCCGTCGCGGGCTTCGGCGCGAACGCGATCGCCGTGGAGGCGGATGTGTCGAAGCACGACCAGGTGGAGGCGATGGTGGCGCGCGTCGTGGAAGCCTTCGGGCGCATCGACATCGCCGTGAACAACGCGGGGATCGAGATCAACAAGCCGTTCCTGGAGACGACCGACGAGGAGTGGAACCGCGTGCTAGGCGTGAACCTGCAGGGCGGCTTCTACGTGAGCCAGGCGGCGGCGCGGGCGATGGTGAAGCAGGGCGGGGGAGGGCGGCTGATCTTCATCTCGAGCGTGCACGAGGACATCCCGTTTCCCAACTACACCTCGTACTGCGCCAGCAAGGGCGCCATCCGGATGATGATGCGGAACCTGTGCATCGAGCTGGCGCCGCACGGGATCACCGCCAACAACATCGCGCCGGGGGCGATCGCCACGCCCATCAACCAGACCGTGCTCGACAACCCCATCGCATTCAAGAATGCCGTGAGCGAGATCCCGCTTGGGAGGTTCGGGAAGCCGGAGGAGGTCGCCTCGGTCGCCGTGTTCCTGGCGAGCGACGAGGCGAGCTACGTGACCGGGAGCACGTACTACGTGGATGGCGGGCTGACGCAGCAGGTGACGATGTATTGAGGCCGCGCTCCGCGCGGGAGTGCGGGAGTGCGGGAGTGCGGGAGTGCGATGGATTTCCGCGCGGAGCCGGAAGGCGGGTGCTCGCTTCGGCCCACCCGGCGAATGGAATTCGCGGGCAACAACCGCACAAAGTCCCTGCGGGACTGCGGCCGCGGCATCGGTCGCGGCGACTCGCATCGGGGTGGCCTCTGGCGGGAGGGCTCCGCGTGAGGGATGCGCGCCCGGAGGGCCGGGAAACCGCCGCGCGCGCGTCGATGATTGAAAAACGCGCCGGCGCCTGGCGCGGCGGGGGCCCGGCGCGGTTGGCAACAGTCGTATCGTTGCCTACCGCGCGCGCAGCCCGGTTTGGCGCCTCGGCGCCAAACACGCCCAGATCCCACCTCTTCAATTCTTCAGATCACACTACCATCCGATGACCGAGGAGCAGAGGCGGCTGGAGGAGGTGCGCACGGGGACGCCCTGGCGGCGGTGGGGGCCGTACCTGGCCGAGCGCGCCTGGGGAACCGTGCGCGAGGACTACAGCCCCGGCGGCGAGGCGTGGCAGAATTTTCCGCACGACCACGCCCGCAGCCGCGCCTACCGCTGGAACGAGGACGGGCTGCTGGGGATCTGCGACCTGGACCAGTACCTCTGCTTCGCGCCGGCGCTGTGGAACGGCCGGGACGCGTTCCTGAAGGAGCGCATCTTCGGGCTCACCGGGCCGGAGGGGAACCACGGCGAGGACGCGAAGGAGTACTGGTACTACCTGGACAACGTCCCCACCCACGCCTGTATGCGCGCGCTGTACAAGTATCCGCAGCGCGCCTTCCCGTACGAGCGGCTGCTGGACGAGAGCCGCCGCCGCACCCGCGACGACCCGGAATTCGAGCTGCTGGACACCGGCGTCTTCGACGACGATCGCTACTGGGACGTGCAGGTGGAGTACGCCAAGGCGGCGCCGGACGACGTGCTGGTGCGCATCACCGCCTTCAACCGCGGGCCCGACGAGGCCACGCTCCACCTCCTCCCCACGCTCTGGTTCCGCAACAACTGGTCGTGGACGCACCACGGCACGTCTCCGTCGCTCACCCTTCTCCCCGTCGAGGCGCCGGCCGACGGCTGCCTGCAGGTGCTCGCCGACCACCCCACGCTGGGGCGCTACCATTGGACGTGCGAGGGCGCGCCGGAGCTGCTGTTCACCGAGAACGAGACCAACACCGAGCGCGTCTTCGGGTCGCCCAACGCGCAGCCGTACGTGAAGGACGCCTTCCACGAGCGCGTGGTGCACGGCCGCGCGGACGCGGTGAACCCGGAGCGCCGGGGGACGAAGGCGGCGGCGTGGTACCGGCTCACCGTCCCCGCCGGCGCGCAGGCCACGGTGCGGATGCGGCTCTCGGCGCGGATGTACTCGCCGCCGCAGGAAGCGTGGGAAGATTTCGACGCGGTGTTCGCCGCGCGCGTCCGCGAGGCCGACGAGTTCCACGCCACGCTGATGCCGCCCGAGGCGAGCGACGACGAGCGGATGATCCAGCGGCAGGCCATCGCCGGGCTGCTGTGGAGCAAGCAGTTCTACCACTACGACGTGCACCGCTGGCTGGCCGGCGACGCGGGGCAGCCCCCGCCGCCGATGGAGCGGTGGGGCGGGCGCAACCACAACTGGCTGCACCTGAACAACCACGACGTGATCTCCATGCCCGACAAGTGGGAGTATCCCTGGTACGCGGCATGGGACCTGGCCTTCCACTGCATCCCGCTGGCGCTGGTGGACGCCGACTTCGCCAAGGACCAGCTCGTGCTGCTGCTGCGCGAGTGGTACATGCACCCCAACGGGCAGCTTCCCGCGTACGAGTGGGCGTTCGGCGACGTGAACCCGCCGGTGCACGCCTGGGCCGCCATGCGCGTGTACCAGATCGACCGGCGGATGCGCGGCGGGAAGGGCGACGTGCACTTCCTGGAGCGGGTGTTCCACAAGCTGCTGATCAACTTCACCTGGTGGGTGAACCGCAAGGACGCCGAGGGGCGCAACGTGTTCCAGGGCGGGTTCCTGGGGCTGGACAACATCGGCGTGTTCAACCGCAGCGAGGAGCTGCCCGGCGGCGGGTACCTGGACCAGAGCGACGGCACCAGCTGGATGGCGATGTATTGCCTGAACATGCTGGCCATCGCCCTGGAGCTGGCCAGCCAGGACGACTGCTACGAGGACGTGGCGACCAAGTTCCTCGAGCACTTCTTCCACATCGCCCACGCGATCAACGACCGCCCCGCCACGATGGGCGACGAAGGCGTGGACCTGTGGGACAACGAGGACGGCTTCTACTACGACCTGCTGCACTACGACGGGTGGATGGCGTACGTGAAGGTGCGCTCGATGGTGGGGCTGATCCCGCTGCTGGCGGTGGAGACGCTGGACGCCGAGCTGCTGGAGAAGCTCCCCGGCTTCCGCGCCCGCCTGGAATGGTTCCTCCGCAACCGCCCGGACCTGGTCGGCGACGCGGCGTCCGTCACCCGCGCGGGAGAGATGGACCGCCGCCTGTTCGCGGTGGTGAGTGAGAAGCGCCTGCGCGCCATCCTCACGCGGATGCTGGACGAGAGCGAGTTCCTGTCGCCGCACGGCGTCCGCTCGGTGTCGCGCCACCACGCCGCCAACCCGTACCGCATGCGGCTGGGCGACCAGACATACGAGGTGCGCTACGAGCCGGCCGAGTCGCGCAGCGGCCTGTTCGGCGGGAACAGCAACTGGCGCGGGCCGGTGTGGTTCCCCATCAACTACCTGATCGTGGAGGCGCTGCAGAAGTTCGACTGGTACTACGGCCCGTCGTTCACGGTGGAGTGCCCGGTGGGCTCGGGGAGGATGCTGACGCTGTGGGAGGTGTCGGTGGAGCTGTCGCGGCGCCTCATCTCCATCTTCATCCGCCACCAGGGGCGCCGCCCCGTGTTCGGCGGCGTGGAGCGCTTCCAGACCGATCCGCACTGGCGCGACCTGCTCGCCTTCCACGAATACTTCCACGGCGACGACGGAGCGGGGCTGGGCGCCTCGCACCAGACGGGATGGACCGCGCTGGTCGCCAAGCTCATCCAGCAGAGCGGCGTGCCGGCGGTGACGTGAGGGGAGTGCGGGAGTGCGTTCTGGATGCGGCCGCCGTGCACGTGCGCCAGGCATGCGCCACGATGAAGTCCGCGAAGGCGCCGCGAAGGCGGACTGCGTGATGTGGTAGCCGCGAGTTCACGCGCATTTTTCCACCACAGATGCATGAAGCCCCGCGTCGGCCGGCGCGGGGCTTCCTACTTCTGATCGTCGTCGCGGCGGGTGCCGAAAGGGACGCGGCTCTCGGCGACCATGCGCGGCCAGCCGCGGTCGCGGTACTCGGTGGCGCGGGTGCCGTAGACCGCGTCGGTCAGCGCCTCGGGGTGCACGTCGGCCACCTGCAGGAGGCGGCGCGTGGGGCCGTCGGGCTCGCGCGCGCCCTGCTCCCACGCGCGGACGGTGCTGGCGCTCACGTTCAGCATCTCCGCGAACACGGGCTGCGAGAGCGAGAGCCGGCGCCGGATCGCGCGGATCTGCTCGGCGGTGTACGCCGGCGCCGGCGTGGCGCGCGCATGCCGCGCGGTGATGTCGACGCGGTCGACGCGCGCGGCGGGAAGCTCGCCGCGCTCGAAGGCCACGGCCTCTTCGAGGGCCCCGATCAGCGCGTCGCCGAACGCGCTGCCGCTGTCGCTGCCGGCCATGCTGCCTCCTCGGCCTGGAGTTGCGCCACGAGCTCGCGGACGCGCCGCTTCTGCTCGGGCGTGAGGTTGCCCTGCTCGTTCTTGGCGAAGCAGAGCAGGAGGTAGATTTTCTGGCGCACCTCGACGTACAGGTACACCACCCGCGCGCTGCCGCTTTTGCCGCGGCCCTCGATGGCCGCGCGCACCTTGCGCACCCCGCCCGTGTCGCGGAGAACCGCCCCCGCCCGCGGCTGCTGGAGCAGCGTGAGCTCCAGCTCGCGGATGTCTTCGGGAGAGAGAACCCCCTGCGCCGTTCGCTCGAACGACGGCAGGAACACGAACTCGAGGAAGTGCGCCCGCGCTCCCGTGCTGTACATTGGCAGTATAACACCCGGTAGCAGTTTTGGCAAGCCCCTCCGTTTACCTGCCGAAAGTAGAAGCCTGCCACCGGATCGTCAATGTTAATGCTCGAATGGAGTTCCGCTATAGCAAATCCAAACGCAATGATAGAAACAGTTTACAGGTTTATTGGCAGCGAAAGGAGCGGAGGCTGGAATTTCTGGAAATTATGGAATTTCTGGTCATGCGCTGCGAAGATGGTTCTCCGTGGCGAGCGCTATCTTCGCCACGACATCCTCGACGGTGATCCGCTCCATGCGCCCGAGCCTGGGCGTGAAGTTGGACGGGTCCGGCGCCTCGCCCGGCTCGGTGTAGCGGTCCACCCACAGGTCGTGGTATTTGCGCCAGGGGCCGACGCGCCACGGGTTCGTGTGGCCGTAGAGACCGATCACCGGCACGCCGAAAGCCCGCGCGATGTGAACCGGCCCCGTGTCCGGCGCCAGCACCAGGCTGCTCCCCGCGACGATCCACGCCAGCCGCCGGATGGAATCGCCGAGCGCCCAGTGCGGCTTCGCGCTCGACGCGGCGACGATGTCGCGGGCGAAACGCTGCTCGCGCTGGCCGGGGCCGCCCGCGAGCACCACGCGGAAGCCGAAGTCGTGCGCCAGCGCATCGGCCACGCGTGCCCAGCGCTCGGCGGGCCAGTCCTTCTTCGCGTTGGCGGAGGCGGGGATGATGGTGGCGACGCGGCGTCCCTCGAACCGCGTGAAGAACTCCGCCTGCGCGCGCCGCTCGTCATCGGTGAAGCGGATGCGCCACTCGGGGTGGGGGACGGCGAGGCCGAGGTGTTCCGCGAACTCCAGGAACATGTCGGCGGTGTGTGCGCGCGGGCGGGGATCGAGGTGGTGGTTGGACGCCAGCCACACGCCCTCGAACGAGCGCCCGCGGTCGAAGCCCAGCCGGTGGCGCGCGCGGGAGAGGAGCGTGGGCCACACGCTCTTGGTGTAGACGTTCAGGTTCAGCGCGAGGTCGATCCGCTCGCCCGCGGCCAGGTCGCGCGCCAGCCGGGCGACGCCGCGCAGGCCGTCCTTCTTGCGGTAGACGACCACGCGGTCGATGGACGGATGCCCCTCCAGCAGCGGCGCGGGCATCGGCTCCACGACCCAGGTGATGCGGCGCTCGGGATCGTCGTCCTTCAGCGCGTTCACCAGCGGCAGGCCGTGCACCACGTCGCCCAGGCCGGTGAGGAGGACGATGCAGACGTGGCGCGCGGGGTAGCGAAGCTCGCTCATCGGCCGCCGAAGAGGATGTCCTCGCACTCGCGCACCATCCGCTCCACCCCGAAGCGCTCGTGGATGCGGCGCAGCGCCTCGCCCGTGCGCTGGGCGATCGTTGGAGACGCCCCGCGGACGCCGCCCGCCACCTCGCCCAGCGCGGCGGCGAGCGCGGGGGCGTCGTCGGCGGGGACGATCCATCCCGCGGGCGCGCCGCCGGGCTCCGCCTCCAGCGCGCCGCGGACGCCGCTGATGCCGGTGGCGATGACGGGGACGCCGGCCGCCATCGCCTCCAGCATCACGTTCGCCATCCCCTCGTTGCGGCTGGGGACGACGAAGAGGTCGCATCCCGCGATCACGCCCGGCCCGTCGCCGCGGTGCCCGAGGAAGTGCACGCGCTCCGTGATCCCCATCTCCCTCGCAATCTCCACCAGCTCCGCTAGATGATCTCCGCCGCCCGCGATCACCACTCGTGCGTCGCCCAGATCGGCGGCGGCGAAGGCGCGGAGGAGGAGGTCGAAGCCCTTTCGCGGCGCCAGGTGGCCCGCGCCGCCGATGAGCAGCGTCTCCGGCCCGATCCCCAGCTCGTTCCGCAGTCTGGCGCGTAGACTCGGGCGCTCGGCATCGCGCGCGGGGAGGCCGTTCAGCACCAGGTTCACGCGGTCGGCCGGGAAGCCGGGGGCGGAGCGGAGCCAGGTGTCGCGGATCTCGGTGGAGTTCACGATCATCGCGTCCACCCAGCGGCGGAAGGCGCGGGCGCGGCCGCCGCGGCGCGGGAAGGTGCGGACGATCCCCAGCCGCACGGCGATGCGGGGGACGCGCGCGCGGCGGCCGGCCCACGCGCCCCACGCCAGCGGGCGCCACGAGGTCAGCAGCAGCGCATCCGGCCGCTCGCGGCGCAGCCACCGCGCGAAGGCGATCCCGCTCACCGCGTCCAGCTCGCCGCGCGGGCGGACGGGCGTGGTCGCGATCCCCATCTCCCCCAGCCGGTTGCGGACGGCGCCGCGCGGGCAGGAGACGACGACTTGGTGCCCGCGGGCGATCAGCCCGGACGCGAGCGTGGCCAGCCACTTCTCGTTGCCGCCCCACACGCGGCTGCCGTTCTGGATCACCAGCTTCATGGCGCCTCCGGTGGCGTGCGGCCGGCCAGCACCGCCTCCCACCGCTCCAGCATCGCATCCATCCCGAACCGCTCCGCCGCGCGCCGCCGCGCCGCGTCCTCCATCGCCGCGCGGCGTTCGGGATCGCGCAGGAGGCGGTGGAGCGCGGCGGCGATCTCATCTTCCGAGAACCCCGCGATCTCGCCCGGCGCGGTGCCGTCCGCGAACGGCTCCAGCGCGTCCTCGGCGCCGCTCACGGGCGTGCTGACGACGGGGACGCCGGCGGCGAGCGCCTCGAGCATGGCGTTGGAGAGCCCCTCGCGGTCGGAGGAGAGGACGAAGACGTCGAGCGCGTCCAGCACGTCGCCGGTGTCGTCGCGGTGGCCGAGGAAGTGGACGCGCGCGGCGATGCCGAGCTCCGCCGCCAGCGATTCCAGCGCCGCGCGCTCTTCTCCATCGCCCGCCAAGATGCAGTGCAGGTCGGGGATGATGGAGATGGCGCGCAGGAGCCGGTCGAGCCGCTTCTGCCGCGCGAGCCGTGCGACGGCGCCAACCACGGGCGCGTCGGGGGCGATGCCGAGCGCGGCGCGGACGGAGCCGTGCGGCGCGCGGGGGACGGGCATCTCCACGCCGTTGTGGATCACGACGACGCGGTCGGCAGCGAAGCCGGGGAGATCGGCGAAGGCGGGGCGGATGCGGCGCGCGTTCACCACGACCGCATCGACCCAGCGCGGAAGGGCGAAGCGGTACTTGGCCGAGCGCGGCGTGTCCGTCTCCAGCCCCACGCGCGCGACGATGCGCGGCACGCGCGCCAGGCGGGCGCCGAGCGCGGCCAGGAACAGCTTCTTGTAGGTGCCGACGACGAACGCGTCCGGCCGCAGCCGCCGGAGCCGGCGCGCGAGGCGAAACGCGTGCGGGAGCATCGCATCTCCGCCCAGCGGCAGGAGTTCGGTGGGGACGCCGAGCGCGGCCGCGCGGCGCGCCACCCCGGCGTCGTTGCAGAGGAGGAGCACGCGGTGGCCGCGCCGCTGGAGGCCAGCCAGCAGGACCGCCGTTGCGCGCTCCGCGCCGCCCCAGATGCGCGCGCCGTTGTGCGCGACGACGAACATCGGCCGGCGGCGCGGCGGGCTACGCGCCGAAGAAGGCGCGGATCGTGTCGGCCACGTGCCCGGTCTGCGCCTCCGTCAGCTCGGGGTACACGGGGATCGACAGCACCTCGCGGCAGGCGCGCTCGCTCTCGGGGAACTGCCCCTCGCGATAGCCGAGATACGCGAAGCACTCCTGCAGGTGCAGCGGAACGGGATAGTAGACCGACGAGCCGACGCCGTGCGCCGTCAGGTGGTCGCGCAGCGCGTCGCGCTTCCCGTCCAGCACGCGCACGGTGTACTGGTTCACGATGGACTCGTTGCCGTCGCGCACCACCGGCGTCGCCAGCCCGCCGATCCCGGCCAGGGCTTCATCGTAGAACGCGGCGTGGCGGCGGCGGGCGGCGCTCCACGCCTCCAGGTGCGGGAGCTTGGCGGCCAGCACGGCGGCCTGCAGCGCGTCGAGCCGCGAGTTGTAGCCCACCTCCTCGTGGTGGTACATCTGCCGCCCGCCGTGCACGCGCAGCTTGCGCAGCCGCTCGGCGGTGGCGTCGTCGTTCGTCACCGTCATCCCCGCGTCGCCGAACGCGCCCAGGTTCTTGGTGGGGAAGAAGGAGAAGGCGCACGCGTCGCCCAGCGTGCCCGTGGTGATCCACGCGCCGTCCGCCCCACGCTGGCGCGCGCCGATGGCCTGCGCCGCATCCTCGATCACCGCGATGCCGCACCGCCGCCCGAGGGCCATGAACGCCGCCATGTCCGCCATCTGCCCGAAGAGGTGCACGGGCATCACCGCGCGGGTGCGCCCGGTCACCGCGGCCTCGGCGGCGGCGGGGTCGAGGTTGAAGGTGTCGGGCTCGATGTCGGCGAACACCGGCCGCGCGCCCACGTTGTGGATCGTCCCCGCGGTCGCGAAGAAGGTGAAGGGCGTGGTCACCACCTCCGCGCCGGGGCAGTCGAAGGCGCGCAGGGCGAGGAGGAGCGCGTCCGTGCCGCTCGCGCAGCCGACGGCGTGCTTCACCCCCAGCGCCCGCTCCACGTCGTGCTCGAACTCGTCCACGACGGGGCCCAGGATGAAGCGCTGGTCCTCGACCACCGACTGGATGGCGCGCATCACGTCGTCCGCGATGCCGCGGTACTGCTCCTTCAGGTCCAGAAGCGGAACGTTCATCTATCGATCACGAAAGTTGGGAGTTGGATTCGGGTTACAGTGCCAAGTCCTAAGTCCTAAGTCCTAAGTGCTAAGTCCTAAGTGGATGAGGAAAAACCACTTGGGACTTAGGACTTGGGACTCAGGACTTCTTTTCCCTCAGTCCACCGCCTCGACCAGCGGCGACTCCGCGCGCTCGTCCTCGACCGCGAACTGGAGATCGTACAGGCGCCGGTAGACGCCGTTCAGCCGCAGCAGCTCGTCGTGCGTGCCGCGCTCCACGATGCGGCCGCGGTCCAGCACCACGATCTGGTCCGCGCGCCGCACCGTCGACAGCCGGTGGGCGATGACGAGCACCGCGCGGTGCGCCATCACCTCGTCGATGGCCTGCTGCACCAGCCGCTCGCTCTCGGTGTCCAGCGCGCTGGTGGCCTCGTCCAGGATCAGCAGCGGGGGATTGCGCAGCAGCGCGCGGGCGATGGCGATGCGCTGCCGCTGCCCGCCCGAGAGCCGCGTTCCCTTCTCCCCCAGCACCGTGTCGTACCCGCTCGGCAGCGCGGCGATGAACTCGTGCGCGTTGGCCGCGCGCGCCGCTGCCTCGACCTCGGCCTGCGGCGCGTCGGTGCGCCCGTAGGCGATGTTCGCGCGGACGGTGTCGTGGAAAAGGATGGTCTCCTGCGTCACGATCCCCAGGATCCCCCGCACCTCGGCCAGCCGCAGGTCGCGCAGGTCCACGCCGTCCAGCGTGATGTGCCCGGAGGTCGGGTCGTGGAAGCGGGGGACCAGGTCCGCCAGCGTGCTCTTTCCCGCGCCGCTGGGGCCGACCAGGGCGACGACCTCGCCGGGGCGGATGGACAGGTCGATCTCCTCCAGCACCGGCGTGTCGGGCGAGTACGCGAAGCCCACGCGCTCGAAGCGCAGCTCGCGCCGGAAGCCGGGGAACGGCGCCGCGTCCGCCCGGTCGATCACCTCGATCGGCCGGTCCACCAGCTCGAAGGCGCGCTCCGCGGCGGCCAGCCCCGGCTGCACCTGCGCCGGGTAGTTGCCGATGAACTTCACCGGCACCGCCAGCTTCCCCGCGAACATCAGCGCCGCCAGCAGCTCGCTCGGCGTCAGCGTCCGCGCCCCCAGCACCAGCCAGGTGCCGTACCAGAGCAGCGCCAGGATCGTGGCCGCCGAGATCATCTCCGTGGCGGGGGGGATGAACTTGCGCCAGCGGTCGTTGCGCACCAGTGCCTTGTAGTGGCGCCGCGTCAGCGCCCGGAAGCGCTCCTCCTCGAACGCCTCGGCCCCCGACGCCTTCACCAGCCGGATCCCGCTCACCGTCTCCTGCACGTGGCTGGCAACCTCGCCCACCGCGTCCAGCACCTTCATCACCCCGCGGCGCAGCCGCTTGCGCAGCCGCCCCCACAGCATGGCGGTCAGCGGGACGAAGAGGAGGGCGACCAGCGTCAGCTGCCACGAGAGCAGCAGCAGCATGGTGACGTACACCAGCGCCTGGATGATGGACGACAGCAGCTTGGCCAGATTGTTGGTGACCAGCGCCCGCATCTGGTCCACGTCGTTGGTCACCCGGCTGATCACCTGCCCGGCGCGCGTGCGCTGGAAGAACGGGAAGCCCAGCCGCAGCAGGTGCGCGTAGATGTCGTTGCGCAGGTCGCGCGTCACCCGCCCTTCGATCACCGTGACCAGCACGCTCCAGATGTAGTTGGCAACGTTCTTCAGCAGGTAGACCAGGAAGAGGAGCGCGACCACGTTGCGCAGCGCCACCATCGGCTCGTTCCCCTGCACCAGCCCGCCCACCGTCCACCGCAGCAGCCGGCCCACCGCGCCGCCGCCGAACGCCTGGCTGGTGCGCGCCACCGTCTGCCCGCCGTTGAACAGCAGGTCCAGGAAGGGGATGAGGAGCGTGAACGAGAACGCGTCGAGCGCGTTGTCGATGGTCATGGCCACGATGGCCAGCCCGAAGAGCCTCCGCTGCGGCCGCAGGTAGCGGAGGATGCGGAGATAGACGCTCATCGCGGGGTGAGCAGCGCCACCGGAAGGATCATCTCCTCGGGGCTGATGCCGCCGTGCAGGAAGCTGCCGCGGTAGCGCGCCTGGTACTGGCGCAGCTTGGTGGGATACACGAAGAAGACGTCTTCCAGCGCGATCAGGTAGTTCGTGGCCTGCCGCCCCGGGGGGAAGCGCAGCCGCCGCGGGTCGTGCGTGGAGTACGCCGTGGTCGGGTCCTCGGCGCGCAGGTCGTCGCCGAACTTGTAGCGCAGGTTCTGCGTGGTGTCGCGCTTGGCGAACACCGTGGCCGGGCGGTGGCAGTGGATGGACCCGTGGTCCGTGGTCACCAGCACCGGGATCCCCTTCTGCAGCGCGTCGCGGATGGCGGTCAGCGCCTCGCTGCGCTCAAACCACTGCCGGGTGAGCGCGCGCAGCGCCTCCTTGTCGCGCGCCACCTCCATCAGCACCGCGCTCTCCGAGCGGCCGTGCGTGAGCTGGTCCACGAAGTTGAACACCACCGCCGTCACGCCGGGCTGCGCCATGTGCGCGGGAAGGCGGCGGAGCATGGCCTCGCCATCGCCCGCGTCGAACACCTTCTCGTAGTGCACGGGAAGCGAGGCGCCCTCGATGCGCGCCACCTGCTCGCGGAAGAGCTCGCCCTCGAACGAGTTCAGGCTCCCCTCGCCCTCCCATCCCCACCACCCGGGCACGCGCGCGGAGATCTCATCCGGGTACAGGCCGGAGAAGATGGCGTTGCGGGAGAAAGGAGTCGCCGTCGGCAGGATGGAGTAGTACAGCGCCTCCTCCACCTGTGCGTAGGGCGCCAGCAGGGGGATGAGGGTGCGCCACTGGTCCAGCCGCAGGCAGTCGATGATGACGAAGAGGACGGTGGCGTCCTTCCCCAGCATCGGCGCCAGGAACTGGGGGACGATGTCCACCGAGAGCGGGGGCCGGTTCGTGGCGCCGGTGATCCAGTCGCTGTACTCGTCGCACACCCACTCGCAGAACTCGCGGCGGAAGTCGTCGAGCAGCGTTTCCAGCGCGGCCAGCAGCCCCGTCTCGCCCGCGGTGCGCAGGCGCAGCTCCCAGTCCACCAGCTCCGAGTAGTCGCGCGCCCACTCGCGCCATCCGCGCGGCTCGCGGCCGGCGTTCAGCTCGCGGAAGCGGAGCGTGAAGTCGCGCGCCACCTGCTCCTGCTGCAGCTGGCGGCCCTCGAGCAGCCGGGTGACGACGGAGAGCACCTGGCGCGGGGAGGTGGGCTTGACGAGGTAGTCGGCCACGCGGCGGCCGATGGCCTCGGTCATGGTGCGGTCTTCCTCGCTCTTCGTCACCATCACCACCGGCACGCGCGCGTCCATCCGCCTGAGCTCGTCGAACACCTCCATCCCGCTGCGGCCGGGCATCTGCTCGTCCAGCAGCACCAGGTCGTAGGGCGACAGACGAAGGAGCTCCAGCGCGTCGTCGCCGTTGGACACGGCGTCGACGTGGTAGCCGCGCCCCTGCATGAACAGCAGGTGGGGGCGAAGGAGGTCGATTTCGTCGTCGACCCAGAGCAGGCGCTTGGCGGGTGCGGGCATAGGGGCGAAAAGCTAGCCGCGGCGCGCCCGGGGGTCAACGCGCGCGGCGCGGCGCAAGCCGAAATTTGACAACGGACAACGCCCGCCCGCAGCTTGCGGCGCATGAGCCGAAACCCGGGCACCCACGACGCCTCGCTGGCGGACTTCGTTCCGATGGTGGACGGCCGCACCCGCCTGCTGGTGCGCCGCGGCTGGGAGGACGCCGCCGAGCACCTCTCCGACCCCGACACCATCCGGGCCGGCGAGACCGTGGCGGGCGGGCGCGAGGCGCATCCCGTCACCACGCTGCCGAACGGCGCCCGCGTGGTGGTCCGCCGCTACCGGCGCGGGGGGATGATGCGCTGGGTGAACCGCGTGGTCTACTTCGGCGGCAACCGCGCCTTCGACGAGCTGCGGGCCACCGAGCGCGCGCGCGCCGGCGGCGTGCGCGCCCCCGTGGTCGTCGCGGCGATCGAGCGGCCGGCGCGGCTGGCCGGCTACCGCGCCTGGCTGGCCACGGAGCTGGTGGCCGGCGGCGTGGACTTCGCGGCGTGGCTCGCGGTGGAGGGCGGAGACGAGACGCGGCGGCGCGCGGTGCTGGCGGAGGCGGGGCGGCAGATGGGGATGATGCACGCGGCCGGCGTGGCCCACCCCGACGTGAACCTGCGCAACCTCCTGGTCGCGCCCGGGCATGGCGATCCCGAGGTGTACCTGCTGGACTTCGACCGGGCGGACGTCGGCACGAACCCCGTCTCCGCCGCGCGCCGTGTGCGCGACCTGCGGCGCCTGGCCCGCTCCGCGCGCAAGCTGCGGACAGGCCTCGCCGCGGCCGACTGGCTCGCCTTCCGCGCCGGCTACGGCGACGACTGGCCCCCGGGCCTCGACCTCGCCAAGCCGCCGAAGGAAGAGCTTCGCGCGGAGGGCGCGGACGCGCCGGGCGACGAGGAGCCGGTGGCAGGGGACGAGTCGGAAGGATGAAAGCAGCGGGCCCGAACCATCGAGTTCGGGCCCGCTCGTGCTCAGCTGGACGGCTTCGGATCGAATGTCGGCGAGACCGGCGGCGCGGGAGGCGTCGCCCTGCCGAACGGCACACCGAACGCCCCTGGCACGAACGGCCGCCGCGGAGGCTCGTCGCAGGTTTTCTTCTGGCGCCTGAAGCCCTCAAACGGATCGAAGGGAGGTGCAGGCTCGAGAGAGTAGGGTACCCGCGGCGGAGGCGGCGGGGGCGGGTCGGGCGAGAACGGGACGCCGAACGGCGCGGGAGCGAAGTCCGGCCGCGGTCCCTTCGGATCCTTGTTCCACCCGCCCTTCATCTTCCCCAACGGGAAAGTCGAACCTCTTCTACGGATGGGCATTCAGGCCTCCCCGGTGCGATTTCTCCTTCATCGGCTCGATGACCAGCGCGGTTGCGCTTCGCGCGAGATATACGTGGTCAGTGTCGTACAGTTTCGTGAACGTCGTATTGCGGAAGACCTCCACGTCGCTCAGGAGCAGTTCGGCCTCGCGGGAGGTTTCGGAAAAGATCTCCACGGTTCCGATGTACGCCGCGTCCTGCGCGAGGTCCCGCACGAGCACGTATTTCCCGAGCGGCGAGTTCAGCATCGTGCTCCACACGTCGATGTCGCCCGTGTTGCGGGTCAGGCCCAGCGAGTACGCCGCCCTGTGCACCAGCCTGCGGTTCAGCACGGTCGAGATCACCGCCACGAGAACCATCCCGACCAGTGCCGCCAGCGCGATCTCCCGCCACGCAATGTGAACGTGATCGTCGATGAGCGCGTCGAAGAACGTCACATCCAGGGGTTCGCGGAGCCGCAGCCACTGCGCCGCGCTCGCCGTCACGTCGCGCGCCGCGGCCAGCGACAGGTACGACGCCATCCCGAGCGCGAACGCGTTGGTGAGGAACTGCACGGGCGTCCGCTCGCGGTGCACCGTCAGCGCGTCCAGCAGGATCGCGCAGAGCACGCCGGGGAAGAACAGCAGGAGGACGCGCAGCGTTACGGACGAGAGCTCCACGAGCGCGCGAAGGTTCGGGCTGCGTGTGAACCGCCGGAGTGCAGAAGGTAAACGGAGCGGGGAGAGCCGGTCAAGCCGTTACGGCGCAATCGATGCGAATGCGCCAGCGTGCGTACACTTTGTTGCGGACGTGGCGATCAGCGCCCGCGCGGATACCGCTTCAGCGCCAGCTCCACCTTCTCCACCACCTGCTCGGGGGTGATGCGCTCCATGCGGCCGGGGCGGTATTCGGCGCTCACGGGATAATCCTCGCCGGGGTCGCCGTACGCGTCGATCATCAGGTCGTGGAAGCGGCGGTAGGGGCCCACGCGCTTGGGGTTCGTGTAGCCCATCAGCGCCACCGTGGGCGTGTTCAGGGCGACGCCGGCGTGCAGCGGCCCGGTGTCGGGGCTCACCAGCACGTCCGCGCGGTCGATGAGGTACACGAGGCGGCGCAGGTCCCACTCCAGCAGGTCCAGCGGCGCGTGGCCGGAGAGGCGCTTGATCGCCGCCGCCGCTTCGAGTTCGCGGGAGGACTTGCCGCCGACGAGCATCGTCTGCACGCCGAGGTCGCCCGCCAGCGCGTCGGCCACGCGGGCGTAGCGCTCCGCCGGCCACTCCTTCCCCGGCTTGCTGGTGCCGACGACCAGGGCGACGGTGGGGCGGCCGTCTTCGGGAAGGAGATGCCGGTACTTCGCGGACTCTTCCGCCGTCGGGCCGAGGCCCCACTCGAGGAGCGGGGGGACGCCGAGGTGCTCGAGGAACTCGAAGTACTGGTCCTGCACGTGGCGCTGGCCGCGCGGGGGGATGCGCTCGGTGGTGAACAGCCAGTTGAAGTCGCGCGCCCGCGCCCGGTCGAACCCCAGCTTGCGCGGCGAGTCGAGGAGCGCCGTGACGAGCCCCGCCTTGAGGTACACCTGCAGCGCGATCACCAGGTCGAAGCGCCGGCCGCGGACGGCGCGGCGCACGTCTGCGTAGGCGCGCCACCCTTTCTTGCGGTCGAAGACGACGAACTCGTCGACGGCGGGATGGTTGGCGACCAGCGCGTGCGGGCCGGGCTGGATGATCCAGGTGATGCGCGCGTCCGGTGCGTGCGCGCGCAGCGAGTTGACGACCGGAAGCGTGTGCACCGCGTCGCCGATGGCGCTCATCATGACGATGGCGATACGGGCGCCGTTCAGGTCGGTGGCGGGCACGGCGTTGGATCGGTGCAGGGCGAAAGCACGCCGCCGCCCCCGGTGGCTCCGGAAGCGGCGGACGGACGGCGGGGATTGTACGGCAACGCGGCGGAGGCGTCAACGAGGGAACCGGCAACCGCTCGTTTCCGCGGCATCGTGCCCTCTCCGGCCGGCTTAGGCCGTCCACCTCTCCCGTACCGGGCGAGGTAGCTGGATGGGATCTGCACTGGGCGGCGGCATCGTGCCCGCCTGGCTGGAACCCGTTCCGCGCTCGGGAACGCGCGCGGATGCTCGCGAGCCACCCTCTCCCGGGACGGGCCGGGACGGGAGAGGGTCGCGCCCTCCGGCGCGGGGTGAGGGCGGCACGGGGGCTCGGCGCGCACCAAACACGCCCGAGTCCCCCGCGGTTCCGCCGTTCCGCCGTCCGGGTCTACGGCATCGTCACGAAGATGCGGCCCTCGTCGTCGACGCGGGTGTCGAAGCCGCGGAGGGGGATGCTGGCGGGGGGCGAGCAGACGGCGCCCGTCCGCACGTCGAACTGGGCGCCGTGCCACTCGCAGGTCAGCACGCCGTCCTCGATCTCGCCGCCGTCCAGCGGCAGCTCCTCGTGGGTGCAGATCCCCTGCAGCGCGTAGATCTCGCCGTCCACGTTGCAGAGCACGATCTCCTCGCGCGCGACGGTGAAGCCGCGCGCCTCGCCGGGGGGGACCGCCGTCACGCGGGCCACTTCGTATTCCGCCATCCGTCCGTCTCTTGCCGATTCGGGGGGTGATTGCCGAGCGTGAAGTTCGGCCCGCCCCCGCCGCCCCGCAACCCGTTTTGTCGCGGTCCGGGAACATGCGGCGTTGCAGGGACGTAGACAGCGGCTTCGGACATGGAAATGTGCGGAAGTGCGTGAGTGCGTGAGTGCGTTGGAGATAGCGCAGTCCTGATTCACTGAAACGCGGCGTTGGGTGATGACGATTCGCCGGGTGGTGGTCGCGCTGGTGCTCGTGCTGGGCTGCGGCGGGCGTGTGCTCGCGCAGGCGGGGACAGGCATGGTACGCGGGCGCGTGACCGGCGCGGCGGACCGGGCGCCGGTGTCGTACGCGCTGGTGCGGCTGGCGCCGGTGGGGACCGGGGCGCCGCCGCGGACCGCGCTGACCGATGCGGAGGGGGCGTTCGCCTTCGCGGCCGTGGCGCCGGGGACGTACCGCTTGCAGCTGGAGCGCATCGGCTTCGGGTCCGAGGCCACGGAGGCGTTCACCGTCGCGGCGGACCAGACGGTGGAGCGCGACATCCGCAGCGCGCCGCGCGCCGTGGCCATCCAGGGGATCGTGGCGACGGCGGAGTGCCGCACCGCCGGGAACCTGGCGCAGTCTCCCTCGCTGGCCGCGCTCTGGGCCGAGGCGGTGAAGGCGGTGGAGACGCGGCGGGCGTTCGACGACGCGTATCACTACGAGTTCGACATGCGCCAGTATTCCAGCTACTCGGAGCGGAACGGCGGCGCGCTGGACTCGGTGGTGCGCCACGTGACCATGGACCCGCGCAACCGCATGGACCGCAACCGCTCCGGCTGGGGACGCGTGTCGCCGCAGCGGATGACGCTGGAGATCCCGGACGGGCACGAGATCCTGGACCCGGCCTTCCTCCGCTCGCACTGCCTGGACGGCGGGCTGGACGAGGAGGCGGGCGTCTACACCCTGGGCTTCCGCCCGCAGCGCTCGCGCCGCGGCCGCATCGACATCCGCGGCGAGCTGCGGCTGGACCGCGCCACGCTGCAGGTGACCAGCATCGAGGTGGAGTGGACCGACGCCGCGCGGGTGCTGATGGAGGCGACGGTGGAGTACACCGAGGCCACGGTCCCCGGCGGCACGGTGCGCCTGCCGCTGGGCGCCGTCTTCTCCGGCACCGCCCCTGCGTCCATGCACATCGGCCAGGTGCGCGGGCAGGTGCAGTTCGTCAACTACGGCAGGCTGGAGAAGGTGCGGTGAGGAAGTGCGGAAGTGCGTGAGTGCGGAAGTGCGATGGAAGTACGAGAGTACGAAAGTACGCCATCACTGATGGATTTACCTTGGTCATAGCGAGGCCGGCACTCAAGCGCGAGTGCCGGCCTTCTTCATCCCCCAAACATCCCCGCGTCTCCACCCCTCGTAAGCCTGACGCGGAGCCGCGGAGACGCGGAGGAGCCTGTGCTCGCGCCCCCCGCGTCTCCGCGTCTCCGCGTGAGAATCCGACGAACCAGACGGAGCCGCACGTCATCCCCCTTCCGCGTGCTCCGTGTACGTGCCTAAGTTTCGGCCTCCACTCCGCCCGGCGGCCATGGCCGGGCATCCTCCGTCATGGAGCGCCGCATGATCATCGCCCTGGTAGTGCTCGCGGTCGTCGTGCTGATGGTGATCCTCGTCTACAACGGCTTGGTGCGGCTGCGGCTGCAGGCGCAGAACGCCTGGTCGGACATCGACGTGCAGCTGAAGCGGCGCTGGGACCTCATCCCCAACCTGGTCGAGTCGGTGAAGGGGTACGCCTCGCACGAGCGCGGCACGCTGGAATCCGTCACCCAGGCGCGCACGCAGGCCATGCAGGCGCAGGGTGCCGGTCCCGCCCAGCGCGCGCAGGCCGAGGCGCAGCTCACCACCGCGCTGCAGGGCCTGACCGTCGCGGTCGAGGCGTATCCCCAGCTTCAGGCGTCCGGCGGCTTCCGCGACCTGCAGGCGCAGCTGGCGCAGATCGAGGACGCCGTCCAGAACGCGCGCCGCTACTACAACGCGGTCGTCCGCGACCTGAACGCCAAGATCATGACCTTCCCCTCGAACCTGATCGCCGGCCCGTTCGGCTTCCACCCGCGCGAGTTCTTCGAGGCCGGTGCCGCCGAGCGCGAAGTGCCGAAGGTCGCGTTCTAAAGCCAAAAAGAAGTCCCAAGTCCCAAGTCCCAAGTCCTAAGTGGTATAAGTCCGGCCGCACACCGAGCATGGTGAAGTTCGGACCTTTAATCACTTGGCACTTGGCACTTGGCACTTGGCACTTATGACTTAGCAGGCTGCTAAAAATCGCAATGTACACTTTCGGTCGAAGCGGCACGGCTGTAAATTGCCGTAACCTTCGGCCGGGAGCATGGATGCGCGGACGCGAACCAGAGCAGCGGGTGATGTTCAG
>Ga0326721_10000085_pt1 | contig 64986 bp, 53 predicted proteins | sample SGPome_FD_203951 | JGI IMG/M metagenome (GOLD analysis project Ga0326721, IMG submission 203951) | Soil microbial communities from Southern Great Plains, Lamont, Oklahoma, United States - SGP_1_2016 | ecosystem: Engineered > Artificial ecosystem > Soil microcosm > Unclassified | place: USA...
AACGTCGGGGTGCCGGCGGTGGTGATCGCCGACGCGCTGGCCGACGGGGTCCGGACGGTGGCCCGGGTGCTGGGCGCCGGGCCGGGGGACCCGTTCCGGCTGGCGCCGGTGCTCGGCATGCCGCCGTGGAAGGTCAAGCGGGCCAGGTCCCAGGCCGGTGGCTGGAGCGAGCCGGGGCTGCGGGCGGCCCTGGGGGTGGTGGCGGACCTGAACGCCGACGTGAAGGGCGCGGCCGCCGACCCGGCCTACGCGCTGGAGGCGGCGGTGCGCCGGATCGCCGCCGCCCGCGCCGAGCGCTGAACTGGCTGGCCGACCTGCTGCAGGCAGCACACAGCCCGCGTCCTCGCTTACGGCCGGGACGCGGGCTGGAGTTGGTCGGACTAGAGGGTGTTGGCGCGCTGCGCCATCGCCGACTTCTTGTTGGCGGCCTGGTTGGCGTGGATGACGCCCTTGCTGACGGCCTTGTCCAGCTGCCGGGAGGCGTGCGTGAAGGCGGCGGTCGCCTTGTCCTTGTCGCCGGCGTCGGCGGCGGTGCGGAAGGACCGGATGGCGGTCTTCAGCGAGCTCTTGACGCTCTTGTTGCGCAGCCGGGCCGCCTCGTTGGTGCGGATCCGCTTGATCTGGGACTTGATGTTCGCCACGAAGTTTGCCTCGAATGCCGATCGTTGGTCGAAGTAGGTTCTGGAGGGTCGTCCGGCGCGGGACGCCGGACAACCTCGCCAGATTACCAGTGCGCTCGGTCGGTCCCCAAATCAGCGGCAGCGGAGAAGCGGGTGCGTCAGCCCGGGTTGTTCTCCCCGGCGGGGATGCGGACCGTACGGCTGTCCTCGGCCAGGACGGAGCCGTCGGTCTCGCTGGTGACCGTGATGGTGACGACGGCGGTGCCCGGGTGCAGGCCGTTGCCGAAGAAGGACATGCCCGCGCTGGTCACCCCGGTGGCGGGGCAGATGACCTCGACCGCGCCCAGCGCCTGGATCGCCCACTCGTAGCTGACACCGTCCTGGACGAGGGTGATCGAGCGCAGGTAATTACCGGCGGGGCAGTGGCGCAGTTCGGCGGTGACTCGCACGGTGTCGAACAGCACCCCGTCGCCGTTCTGGCTGGGGTCGTACTGGTAGATCGCGCTGGTGTTGTGCGTGATCGTGAGGTGGGGCGCCGGTTCGGCGCTCGCGGCGGTGGGGGCCAGCAACAGTGCCGCGGTACAGGCGGCGACGGTGCTCGACAGGAATGCGCGCAAAAAGATCCTCCGTGACTAGCCGGGTGGAGCCCACCTGAGGCCGGCGAAGCGGCGGCGGGTGAACGCCGACGTGCTCGTCTGAGCATCGTCACATATCCAGACGCTCATCGACACGAGCTGATACATCGCAGCGGTTCGCACCCCGGCAGCTGCAAGGGGCGCAGCCGAAGGTCACACCAGCGGGCGCGACCGGACGTTGACCAGTTCGAACCGGGTGTAGAGAAAGGTCCGGACCGCGTCCGGCTCGGACAGCGCGTCGGTGACCGGGCTGTCGTCGGCGCCGTCCATGCCGTAGGCCATCGCGGTGCCCTCGGCGAAGTACACCGGGCTGTCCACCGGGGCCACGTCGGTGAGCCGGACCACCACGTACCGGTCGCCGATCTCACCGACCAGTTGGGCCGCCTCGGCGTCGGCCTCGGCGCCGGGCGCCTCGGCGGTGTGCACCGACAGCACCTGCTGCCAGTCGTCCTCGCCGCCGGGTGCGGTGTTCACCAGGTCACCGGCGAGCAGGGTGGGGGCGGGGATGCGGTACTCGGTGACCGCGCGGACGTCGGCAGGGGGCTGGCTCATAGCCACATCCTCGCATCCTCCCGCCCGACACCTCCGCGCCAGCCGCGCTGCCTTGGGATGAGTAATGCCTGCTGCAAGCAAGAGACTTGAGCGGCTTGTCGACGTAGCCGGTTTAGCGCTCCTTCCGCAGCTACGCGGGACTTGCTGGTGTCGATCGCCAACTGGTAGCCCTCATCTGCAGCGTCCCGAGCGCGTCCGATGGTTATTCTGGAGGAAGTCCGGAGATCAGTTCGTGAAGGTAGGCACGAAGCTCGCGCGCCTCATCTTTCGTCGCCCCTAAGCGGATTGAAAACTCCCATTCGTCGACGGCCTCGATCGTTTCGTTTACTGAACCGGCGAGAAGCAACAGTTCAGTACGACTGAGGTAAAGCGCGATATGTTCCGAGTCCCCTACAATCTGAATTTCACCTCTCATCACGGCACCTTCTTGAAGTATTCATAACTAGCCTTGTAAGCACTCCCGCCTTCAACACGATTACGTGGATCACGGATCACGAGGGTGCCATCCTGCCAGTACGCTGTCCGCCCACGGGCCAATGAACGCCTCTCGCCGCGCATGACGACACCTTCGATCTCCTTAGCAAACTGCGCTCGCGTTCTAATTCCTGGGAACTCCCCACGATTAAGCACATGCTTCTCGAATGAATGATTATTGTAGGCGATTTTCTTACCTATGAGCTGAGCGCGAAGGTGAGCTCTGGCGGCCCTATTTGCGGCTTGACGCTCCAAGTCCCTTAAAGTTCGGGCTGCCAGCTTCTTCGCAGCGGCCTTGAGGAGCCCTGGAATACTGCTTACATATGAGGCGCCCTCACCGAGGCGTCTACCCTCTTGGTAATTTGGGTCATCCTCAATTCCTGAGCCGAAGATGGGGAGGCCCACATATCCGTCAATCATGCCGGCCATGCTCAGGTTTTCTTCGCGGGTTAAAGGCTTGTGATGAAGCGCGAATTCACCCGATTCCCGGCCGTCCCGGTCGACCTTGGTGAGCGGGTTGGCGTCGGCGTAGTTGTAGAGGTTGAGGAAGGTCGGTGCGGATACTGGCGCGCCTGGCACACCCGAACCCGAGGCCATGTCACCCGTACCTGAGTCCGCGTCCGGCCCCCTAACCGCGGCGGTGTTCTTGTCCGGCAGCTTGGCAAGGTTGTCAGGTAGCGCCGGGTCCGGGCTCTGCCATACCGAAGTACGCGCGTCGTAGTAGCGGGCGCCGTAGTAGTAGAGCTGGGTTTCCTCGTCGAGCTCCTTGCCGGTGAACTGGTAGGCCGTGTTGAAGCCGGGGTTTTGCTGGCTGTTGCTCTTCTCCTCGACCCAGCTTTCGCCGGACGGGAAGTACTCCAGGTGCTCGTAGAGCTTGCCACCTGAGTCGGTGACGTAGTTGGTGCTGGACAGCTGATCGGTGTGGAAGTAGTAGCTGTCCTTCTCGAAGGCGTTGCTCTTGACCATCTTGGACACCACCCGGGTGGTGCCGATGAAGACGTGCTTGGTGCTGATCTGGCCGTTGCTGCGGGTGGTGAAGTACTGGTTGACGTAGTCGGTCTCTTCCTTCGGGCTGCGCTTGATCACCCGCTGGCCGGCGTCGTCGTACTTGTACTGCTGCTGGTTGCCGTTGTCAGAGATGGACTGGATTCGGTTTTCCTCGTCCCAGACGATGGTTCGCCGCTGCCCGTTGCCGTCGTCGGTCCAGCCGTTCTGGTTGCCGTCGAGGTCGTAGGTGTAGGTCTGGGTGCCGATGTGGGTCGGAGCGTGCGGCTGCGGCCCGCCGTAGACGTAGCTGAAGGAGTAGCTGGTCTTGCCCTGGGTGACCGGGGTGCCGGAACTCTGCACGATGGTGTTGGTCTGGTTCTTGGCAGTGATGTTGTGCAGGTTGTCGTAGCCGAGTGAGTAGCTGTAGTTGTTGGTCTTGTCCGGGGCGAACTGGTACGAACCCGAGGCGCTGACCAACCGGTCCAGATCGTCATAGCTGAACGTCTGCGATGTCGGCCCACCCCTGCTCGACGCTGGCGGCACCGCGACGTTGTTGGCCGTCGAGGTGACGTTGCCGACGTTGTCGTAGCCGTAGGAGACGTTCTGGAAGTTGCCCAGGTTGGTGCCATTGGGCGCCAGCAGCGGCCCGGCGGTCTGGTTGCTGAGCCGGCGCATGATCGGGTCGAAGGCGTACGTGGTCTTGACCCCGTTACCGTCCTGAACGAACGCCTTCTCACCGAACTTGTCGTACTCCAACCGGGTGACATAGTTGTAGCTGTTGCCGCCCTTGACCCCGCTGGCGGCGCGGACCATGCCGCCGGAGTCATAGCTATAGGTCAGCGTCTCCCCGTCCGGGTAGACCATCGACTGCTGCCGACCGAACGTGTCGAAGACATAGGAGGTGGTGTAGGTCTTCGGCGAACTGCCGGTGAACCCTACGACCGTCCGGACCTCCTTGGTGGTCTCGCCCAGCTTGCCGTAGTACCGGTCCTCGTTGCCGGCCTGATCGACCACATGGGTGATCCGCCCGGCCCGGTTGTCACTGGCCCCCGGCGCGCCGTAGGTGTAGGTGACATTGTTGGCCGGGAACCGCGGGTAGCTGATCGACACCAGCCGGTCGTAGTCATAGCCGTAGCTGATCTGCTGGCTGGTGGCGCGCAGGTTCGCGGTCACCTTAGCGACCAGGTTCGAGGCCAGGTCATAGGACATGGTGGTCTTGCCGGTGTCGGGGTTGTCGACCACGGTGCGCCGGCCAAGGTTGTCGAAGGTCTGCCGGGTGTAGTTGCTGTTGTAGTCCCGCACGGTGATCAGTTCACCGAGGGGGTCGTAGGTGTAATTGGTCCAGATGGTCTGTGCCGTGCCGCCGGTCGGGGTGTGGTATTCCTTCAGGCTGACCAGCTGATCGCGGACGTTGTGGTAATAGACCTTCACGCGCCCCTTGGGGTCGGTCACGTACTCCTGGAACTGCCTGGTGCCGAAGCGTTCGGCGCCGAAGTCGCGGTAATAGCTGGTAACGGTGCCATCCGGGAACGCCACCCGTGTCAGGCGGTCCAGGGCGTCGTAGTCGTAGTTCGTGTACATCACGGTGTCGGCGACGGGGTTGAACGTTCCCGGCGTGCCGAGCGGCTCGGTCACCGGGTAGGACACGTGATTCTGGCGGCGGAGGGCGTCAAGGGTAATCTGCCCGCTGACCACCATCACGTCCTGAGACGTGCTGGTGGCGCCGGTGTAGATGGTGGCGTCCTTCTTGGTCTGGATCACCCGGGCCAGACCGTCGATGAAGGTCACCGTGTCGATGGTGTCGGTGGCGCTGCGGTACTTGTCCAGGTGCCGGGTGATCGCCCACGGGTCGTCGGCCTCGGGGTGGTACTCGAACCGGATCGTCGGAGTGCTCGTCCCTTGCTCGTACGGGCCGGTCAGGCTGGTCTGGCGACCGAACTCGTCGTAGGTGGAGGTTTCGGAGTTGTTGTTGGTGTCGGTCTGGGTCAGCACGGTGCCGAACCGCAGGTCATGGGTGGCGGTCGAGGTCAGTCCGAAGTTGTCGGTGATCTTCTCCACTTGGGTGCCGGTGGGCGGGTCGTACTGGTAGGCCAGGGTGGATCGCTGCCCGGCAGCGTTGGGCGGGTCGGTCACCGTGAGCAGGTTGCCGTCGCCGGTGTAGGTGATGTCGGTGGTGGCGGCGGTGCCGTCGGCCAGGTACTGGCGCACCTGCGTGACATCGCCGGTGGCGCAGTCGACGTTCGATTCACGGCGGCGCATCAGAGTGGTGCCGCCGCCGGTGACCCTGATCGAGTTCGCGGTCCGGACCCCGGTGGCCGGACAGGAGCTGTATGCGATCTGCGCCAGCACGTCATCAGCGGTGGTGGTCTCGCCATAATCGGTGGTGGTGTCGATGTCGCCGTACGTGTCGTAGTGATTGACCGTTGCGGTGGTCTTGCCTGGCGTGGCCTGGTGCTCGTGGAACCGCTCGTCGGTGCGGGTGAGCATCGGGAAGATCGTCGCCGTGGTGCTGGTCCCGTCAGCCGGCTCCACACCGGTGTCGACGTTCCGCAGGACGTAGGTGTTTTCAGTGTCGGTCATCGGCAACCCGTCCTCGCGGTACAGCCGCTGCCTGGCCAATAGCCCGTGGGTGTAGAAGCTGTCGACGCGGTAATCGCTGACGGTGCTGCGATAGGGGGGGTTGCCGGTGGCACCGGTGTTGCGCTCCACCGCGGTGACCTGGGCGTAGCCGTAGAACTCCCGTTCCAGCCTGCTGTACACACCGCCCGAATAGGAGTAGGTGGTCAGCTGGGTGTCCAAGCCGTCGCCGGCGTGACCGTCGTTGACGGTGACCTTGGTCAGCGTCCAGCGCGAGGTCGGGTTGGCGGTGGTGTTGCCGTCGCGGGTGTAGTCCAGGTCGAACGAGGCGCCGAGCGGACGGGACACCGACTTGAGCAGGTTGGTGCGCCCGGTACGGTTGCGGGCCACCTTGAGGGCGCCGTCGTCGGAGCTGGCCAGGTGGTCGGCGTAGCCGTCGCCGTCGACATCGCGCAGGCTGGCCTCGTCGCGGGCCATCGACTGCTCGCTGTCAGCGCCGGGGTTGAGGATGACGTAGCAGCTGGTGCCGCAGAACGGTCCGACCGCGATGGTGAAGTAGGCGCCCGCACCGTAGCCGGTGCTGCCCGAGCAGAGTCGGGCGTGGTCCCAGTCGATTCCGGCCAGGCCGACGCTGGTGTCGTCCTTGCAGGCCCCGTCGAGGGCGCCGGCCCAGGCCACCGGGGCGGTGAAGCCGTTGCCGGTGTTCAGGCCCACCTGCATGCCGCTGCTGCCGCCGGGCAGCACCCGGTCGGCCAGTCCGTCGCCGTTGACGTCCTCCAGCGTCTCCTTGGTGAGGGACTTGTTCTTGGTCAGCGACAGCCCGCCGCCGAAGCCGTAGATGCCGTCGTTGAAGCCCAGGGTCGCCCCGATGGCGCCGTTCTCGCTCGCCCCGTCGTTGATGGTCGCAGCACCCCACGCCTCGGCCGCGGCGAAGCCGTAGCCGAGGTTGAGCGCCACCATCAGGGTCGAGCCGTTGCGGCTGACCACGTCCGGCAACCCGTCACCATTGACGTCGAGCAGCTCATGTTTGGGCTTGGAGGTGCCCTTGCCCAACCCTGCGGACAGGCCAAGCTGCACCATCTGGCTGCCGGTCTTGTTGCCGCGCACCGGTGCCTGGTCGGCGGTGTCGACCTCGCCGCGGCCGTTCGCCGCGAAGTGCGCCGGGCTGCCTCCCACCCCGACGTTGGTGGCTGAGGCGTCGCTGTCGCGCGGGGCGCCCAGACCGGGCACCGACCGGCTGCTGGCGTCCAGGCCACCGGTCAGGGTGCTGTACTGCACCTTGCCGTTGCTGACGATGTCGGGGAACCGGTCGCCGTTGAGATCCAGGAAGTCCACATCGCTCGCGGTGCCGCCGTTCGACGTCGAGCCCGAGAAGTAGGACACCTCCGCGCCGATCGCGTCCTGGGTGGTGTGGCTGAGCCGAGACACCGCCCGCGCGCCGGCCACATCGGCCGCCGTCGGCACCGCGATCTGGTCCAAGCCTTCACGGGAGCTGACCATTGTGGTCGCCGTGATCCGCGCCGCGCCGTCCGCGCCGCGCCAGGAGTTGTCTTCAGGCGAGGGGTAGAACGGATGCGCCAAGGCCGTCCGCGGGTCATAGGTAGTGTTGGAGTCGTAGTCCGGGCCAGCCAACTCGGCCTCGACGACCGGACTGGTCCCGCGAGCCCCGACGCCGTTGTAGCCCGCGAAGCTCCAACCGCGGTAGAACGACGGCAGCAGGTTGACCTCAGACTGGCTGTGCCTCGCGCTGGCCACCGTGACGCCCGTCTTGCCTGGTCGGGTGACTGTCGTCTTGGGGGTGATCTGGCTCCATAGCACCGTGCCGGCCACCGAGAAGTCGAAGTACAACGGGTCGCCGACGACGACTGGGAGCGAAAGCGAGCAACTGCTGGCATAGCCGTAGGTGACGGTGATGGTGCACCGGGTGGCGACCACGCCTCGGCGCTTGACGGTGAAGGTCACCACGCCGTTGGCGCCGTAAGTGGTGGCGGTGATGCTGGGTTTCACCGTGATGGTCTCGGTGGCAGGCGCCGTCCACGGCGGTGGGGGTACGTAGCCGACAGTGTTGTAGGAGGTGTCCCACGAGTAGGTGTCGATGTCGTAGGGCGGGTGTAACTGGATCAACGGGTTGCCGGCGTCGTCGGTGACCTTGCTGACGTCTGGTGCGCTGAGGTAGTACAAGTTCGGCGTCCAGGCCAGCTTGGTCACGTCGATCTTCGACGGGGTGGTGATCCGCAGCATGATGAGGTCACCCTTGTCGACGACGAAGTCCTTCTGGATTGAGGTGTCACCGACGCTGGCCGCCGCGATGGCCGTACTGGAGACCTGCTGACCGTTCTTGGTCACCAGCACGGTCAGGGCGTCGCTGGTGCTGCCGGTCTTGTGCAGCACGCCGGTGAGCCGGACGGTGCCGTGCAGGGGGGCCTGGACAGAGATGTCGGGCCGGCCGCCCAGGGTGAAGTCCTGCGACGCCTGGAAACGGTAAAGGTCCAGGCCATTCGCGTCCGGTGCCGGCGCCAGCGCCGCTCCTGTTGTCGTGTTCACGTACTGGATGACCGGGTCCCAGGACACCTGGTCATAGGCGCCGTCGGAGCGGGAGCCGACCCGGAAGTAGAGCAGTTCGCCCGCGGTTATCGAGATCGCGTCAACCCCGGTCGGCGTCTTGACGGTGTAGTCGGTTGCGCCGATCGTGGTGGACCACAGCTCGGTGTTGCCGTATTGGATGGCCACTCGGACGCCGTCAGCGCTGGGGTAGGACGCCCGTGCCGGGCTGGTGTCCTGGATCAGCGCGACATTGCCGGTGATCCGTACCTTGCCGCTCCAGGGCGCTGACCAGCGACGGACCACGTCGACCTGTGGGTTATTGGCATCCTGCTGGTTCTTGCTGGCGGTGAAGTCCTGGACCAGCCCGGCGGTGTCGAGGATGCCCGTGCCGATCGGCACCGGGGTGTCGCTGCTGTCAGCGGTGAAGGTGGGGACGCCGTTGGCGTCGAGGTGGTTGAACAGCACGGTGCCGTCGTTGACCAGGTCGGTGAACCCGTCGCCGTTGACGTCGCTGAAGTAGGTGGTGTCCTTGGTGAAGGTCTCGGAATGGTTGGCGAAGGCGTTGACTTTGGTGTAGACCTCCGGGCCGAAGGAGGTCATGTCGGCGGATTCCTTGGCGATGCCCGGCAGGGACGGGGTCGCGACGGGTGAGCCGAAGTCGGTGGAGCCGTCTGGGCCGGAGGTGTTGAACCGGACCGAGAACCCGCTGCCGGTCTTGAACACCTTGTCGGGCAGGTCATCCCCGTTCAGGTCGACCAGGGCGAGCTGTCCGTCGGTGCTGGTGTGGGTGAAACCGACCTTGGCGCCCGCGCTGCCGAACTTGCTCGGCTTGGTCGGGTTGAAACCGGCATACAGGTGCCCGCCGACGCTGGTGCTCAGCGAGCCGGAGATCGCGCTGGCTTTGCCGTGGCCGAGCAGTCCGGCGTCGACGCCGTCGGCGCCGACCGTCCAGTTCACCGGGGGCGCGAAGGCGTTGTAGTTACCGGAGGAGTCGCGGATGTCGTCGTAGTAGCTGAACGTGTGGGTGCCGAGCGAGGTGTTGTTCGCGCCGCGCTGGGTGACCGAGGCCAGCAGCTTCTTACCGAACGCCCCCGTGGTGTAGGCCAGGTCGTAGGAGCGCACGGGTTGGCCCTGGAACGCGACCTCGATCCGGGCCAGCAGTTCGGCGGTGACCATCTTGAACCCGCCGCGGGCGTCGATCACCACGTCAGAGCGGCGGGCGTAGCCGGTCAGCTCGCTGTCGCGGACGAACTTCACCGTGTACGGGCCGGCCGTGACGCCCTTGCGGGTGTAGTCGATGGTCCGCGGGTAGAGCTGCCGACCCGGCACGGTGCCGCCGGCCACCCCGACATCGGACACCGTCTGGTAGTCGTAATGCACCGCGTTGCCGTGCAGATCGCGGGCCTCGCGCAACGCCCAGCGGAAGATGTTGCCGGCGTTATCGGCGAGGCGCGCCGCGGCCACCGGGCCACTTTCCGGGTCACCGCCGTAGAAGGACCGGTCCCCGTCCTTGTCCGTCACCTCCCACCAGTAGTTCGTGGGCACGCTGCCGTGCCGCACGATCGTGTCGAAACCACCCTCGACCCGGGCGTGGAAGACCTTCTCCGAGGTGCGCGCCACCGCCGGGCCACGGTTCGCTACCGGGGTCAGCTGACCTTGGCCGACGGTGTAGGTCTCGGTCTCGTTCGCCGCGTCGTAGCGCGGCACGCCCCACCGGGTGTCGATCCCGATGCTCGGCACCGACAGATCCCAACCCACCCCCAGCCAGCCATTACCTGCGGCCGAGGAATAGCTCAGGCCCAGGTCGGGTGCCATGTCCTGCCGACCGTCCGGCAGATCGATCGGGTAGGAGATACGCGCGTCGCCTTCGTTATTGGCTTCCGGAGGGTCGACCAGACCCACCCCGGCCGACGGGTCGGCAGCCTTGAGGTCCTTGATGCTGGTCGGGTTGAACGACACGTTCTCCGGGTGGTCCGGCACCGTCACCGTTGCCGCGATCATGTCGGTGAAGTGGTTGGACAGGCTCTCCACCTTGTCCGCGCTCTGGTCCAGGCTGTCGCGCTGCAACGCCACCCACTGCAACTGGGCCGTGTCGTAGTAGTAGATCTGCACGTCCTGCTCGGTCAGACCGGCCGGGATCAGCGAGGCGTCGTAGGGCACGGTGATGTGCAGGTCATCCCCGAAGGTCATGTGCGGGGTGAACCGGTAACCGTCCCGCGGGCCGTCGGTCACGATCGTCATGCCCGAATCCAGCGGCGGCAGGTCCGACGCGCACAGTGACTCCGCGTCGATGGTGGTCGGCGAGGTCACCGCCGCCGGCGGCACCTCCACCGTCCCGCCGTCCTGCTGGATCACCGTCGTCACGCCAGGGTTGGCGGTGGTGTAGGTCGGCGGGGGGAGCGAGCTGTCGGTGCAGGCCGGGTCCACCGCCAAGGCGGCCGTCGGGGCGCCGGGCACCCCAGTCGGGGCCACCACCGTGAACAGCGAGACGACCATGACCAGAGCGGTCGATCCGCTGATCCATCTCGTCCGACGAGAAACAGGCAAGGAACGGAAAACGCCCATGACGCCCCCTCAGGGCAGCCGAAGCGGCAGTCCAGCCAGGCCACTGAAAGCGCGGAATCGTGCCGTTTTCGGGGGACGAGACCAGACGGTGCCCTCGCGACTGTTTGCGATGAAGCACCGTTATGACCGATTGAGTGGCAGGGACGGTAGCAGCGCAGTCACACAGCGGGCAATAGGTGCATCCACATTTTCTTCTCACCACAGCCACATGCGCGGATAGCAAGGCTCTGCACCCCAGCTTCCCGCCGGTCAGGGCAAGAGTGCGGGCCGGCGCCAGGGCCATGGGAGAATGCGTCTGCAGACCCGTACCGCACAGAAAGCAGCCCGTGCCCGCGATCCCCAGCCCAGCCGGCGCCACCCCGCCCGAGCGCATCCGCAACTTCTCGATCATCGCCCACATCGACCACGGCAAGTCGACCCTGGCCGATCAGATGCTGCGGCTCACCGGCGTGCTCGACCCCCGCCAGGCCAAGGCCCAGTACCTGGACCGGATGGACATCGAGCGCGAGCGCGGCATCACCATCAAGGCGCAGAACGTCCGGATGCCGTGGCGTTCGACCCAAGACGGCACCGACTACACGCTGCACATGATCGACACCCCCGGCCACGTCGACTTCACCTACGAGGTGTCGCGCAGCCTGGCCGCCTGCGAGGGCGCGGTGCTGCTGGTCGACGCCGCCCAGGGCATCGAGGCGCAGACGCTGGCCAACCTGTACCTGGCGCTGGAGAACGACCTGCACATCATCCCGGTGCTGAACAAGATCGACCTGCCGGCCGCCCAGCCCGACCTGTACGCCGCCGAGATCGCCCACATCATCGGCTGCGAGCCCGACGACGTGCTCCGCGTCTCAGCGAAGACCGGCCAGGGCGTCGAGGAGCTGCTCGACGTGATCTGCCGGGATGTCCCGCCGCCGGTCGGGAACGCCACCACCCAGGCCCGGGCGATGATCTTCGACTCGGTCTATGACATCTACCGGGGTGTGATCACCTACGTCCGGGTGATCGACGGCCACATCAGCCCCCGGCAGCGGATCAAGATGATGTCCACCGGCGCCACCCACGAGCTGCTCGAGGTAGGCGTCATCTCGCCCGAGCCGGTGGCCAGCAAGGGCTTGGGCGTCGGCGAGGTCGGCTACCTGATCACCGGGGTGAAGGACGTCCGGCAGTCCCGGGTCGGCGACACCGTCACCGACGCCGGCAAGCCTGCGTCCCAGCCGCTCGGCGGCTACCGCGACCCCAAGCCGATGGTGTACTCGGGCCTGTTCCCGATCGACGGCTCGGACTTCCCGCTGCTGCGCGACGCGCTGGACCGGCTGCGGCTCAACGACGCCGCGCTGGTCTACGAGCCGGAGTCCTCCGGAGCGCTCGGCTTCGGCTTCCGGTGCGGCTTCCTGGGCCTGCTGCACCTGGAGATCACCCGGGACCGCCTGGAAAGAGAGTTCGGCCTGGACCTGATCTCGACCGCGCCCAACGTGGTGAACCGGGTGATCCTGGAGGACGGCCGGGAGTTCGTGGTCACCAACCCCTCGGACTGGCCGTCCGGGCAGAAGATCGCCGAGGTGTACGAGCCGGTCGTCAAGTCGATGATCATCGCGCCGAGCGAGTACATCGGCGCGATCATGGAGCTGTGCCAGAGCCGGCGGGGCGCCCTGCTCGGCATGGACTACCTGTCCGAGACCCGGGTGGAGCTGCGCTACACGCTGCCGCTGGCCGAGATCATCTTCGACTTCTTCGACGCGCTGAAGTCGCGCACCCGCGGCTACGCGAGCCTGGACTACGAGGAGGCCGGCGAGCAGACCGCGGACCTGGTCAAGGTCGACATCCTGCTGCAGGGCGAGGCGGTGGACGCGTTCTCGGCGATCGTGCACAAGGACAAGGCCTACGCCTACGGCGTGATGATGACGACCAAGCTGCGCGAGCTGATCCCGCGCCAGCAGTTCGAGGTGCCGATCCAAGCCGCCATCGGTTCCCGGGTGATCGCCCGGGAGAGCATCCGCGCGATCCGCAAGGACGTGCTGGCCAAGTGCTACGGCGGTGACATCACCCGCAAGCGCAAGCTGCTGGAGAAGCAGAAGGAAGGCAAGAAGCGGATGAAGATGGTCGGCCGGGTGGAGGTGCCGCAGGAGGCCTTCATCGCGGCGCTGTCCACCACCGAGTCGCCGGACAGCGCGCGCAAGTGACCGACTACAGCGGCCTGATCGTGCCGCTGCCGGACCTGGAGCCGGTGGTCGGCGAGTGGCGAGCTTGCTACGACGCCGAGTTCGTCGATACGCCGGCGCACGTCACCGTGCTGTTCCCCTGGATACCGCCGGGCAGCCTCACCGAGGCCGATCTGGACGCGGTCGGGCAGCTGGCCAGGAGTTGGCAGCCGTTCGAGGTGTGCTTCGCGCGATTCGGCGACTTTCAGACCTTTGAGGATGCGGGCGTGCACTATCTCGCGCCGGAGCCGGCCGATCCGTTCCTGGCGCTGACTGATGACGTATGTGCGGTCTGGCCGGAGTACCCGCCGTACGAGGGCGCCTTCGCTGAGGTGGTGCCGCATCTGACAGTGTCCAGCAGTGCCGACGCCGAGCAGGCAGCCGAGCTCCGGGCCGCCGTCGAAGCCCTGCTGCCGGTGCGCACCGTCGCCGCTGAGCTGGTCGTGGTCGAGGTGCTCGACCGCCGCTGCCGGGTGCGCCGGTCATTCCGCCTGGGTGGCCGGAAACGCTGACTCGCTGGCCGAAATCGGCCTGGCAGACCACTTCCGGCGTGCCGTAGCGTCCGCGCCATGACGGCACGGGAACAGGACTACACCGCCGCCCTGGATGCGGCCAGAACATATGCCCGCGAGTGGCTGGCCTCAGTGCCGAGCCGGCCGGTGCCACCTGGGCGTACCGCCGACGAGCTGGCCAAGGCCTTCGGCGAGCAGGTCCCGGACGGCCCGACCGATCCGGCGGTGGTCGTCGACCTGCTGCACGAGGCCGGCCAGGACGGCCTGATGAACATCGCCTGCGGCCGGTTCTTCGGCTGGGTGATGGGCGGCACGCTGCCCGCGGCGCTGGCCGCCGATTGGCTGGTCAGTGCCTGGGACCAGAACGCCGGCCTGCGGTCGGCCACCCCCGGCGTGGTGGCGGCCGAGGAGGCCGCCGCGCGCTGGTTGCTGGACCTGCTGGGCCTGCCCGCCGGCAGCGACGTCGGCTTCGTCACCGGCGGGACGATGGCCAACTTCAGCTGCCTGGCCGCGGGCCGCCAGCAGGTGCTCACCGACGCCGGCTGGGACGTCGACGGCCGCGGCCTGACCGGGGCGCCGCCGGTCACCGTGCTGGTCGGCGCCGAGCGGCACGAGACGATCGACCTGTCGTTGCGCTACCTGGGCCTCGGCGCGCCGACCGAGCTGCCGGTCGACGACCAGGGCCGGCTGCGGGCCGACGTGCTGGCCGGCTACCTCGCCGAGCACCCGGGCACCGGCCCGATGATCGTCTGCCTGCAGGCCGGCAACATCCATTCCGGCGCGTTCGACGAGTTCGCCGGCCTGATCGAGCTGGCCCACTCGCGCGGCGCCTGGGTGCACATCGACGGGGCGTTCGGGCTGTTCGCCGGGGCCAGCCCCACCCACCGGCGGCTGGTGGACGGCTACGCCGCGGCGGACTCCTGGGCCACCGACGCGCACAAGACGCTGAACGTGCCCTACGACTGCGGCATCGCGATCGTCAGCCGGCCGCCGGCGCTGCGCGCCGCGATGAGCATGCGCGCCGACTACCTGGCCCCCGACGCCGTCGGCAACCCGTTCGACCGGGTTCCGGAGCTGTCCCGCCGGGCCCGCGGCGTGCCGGTGTGGGCGGCCCTGCAGTCGCTGGGCCGGACCGGCGTGGCGGAGCTGGTCGACCGGCTGGTGCGCAATGCCCGGGCGCTCGCGGCCGGCATCGCCGCGATCGACGGGGTCGAGGTGCTCAACGACGTGGTGTTCACCCAGGCCTGCTTCGCCATCGGCGACGACGAGCGGACCCGCGCGGTGGAGCGCCAGCTGCTCGCCGACGGCGTCACCTGGATGTCCGGCTCGCGCTGGGCCGGCCGGCAGGTCATCCGGATCTCGGTCAGCAACTGGTCCACCGACGCCTCCGACGTCGCCCGCTCGATCGACGCCGTCCGGCGCGCGGTCGAGGCGGGGTAGCCGCAACCGCTCAGCGCAGGCCGTCGAACAGGTCCTGCTCCGGCAGCGGCGCCCCGGTCCGGTCCTGCACCCGGACGAAGGTCTCCCGGCCCATCAGCTCGGTGAACCGTTCCCGGCCCATCCTGAGGAAGAAGATGTTCTCGCCCTGGCTGGCGTGCGCGGCCAGCGCGTCGTACTTCTGGCCGCCGAACGCGCTGGCGTCCACCCAGGTGGTGATCTCGGAGTCCGGCAGCCCGATCTCCGGCCCCTCCTGACCCTCGGCCGGCTCGTCCCAGTCGGAGCCCAGTTCGCGCATCAGCCTGGCGAACTCCTCGAAGGCCGAGCGCGGCACCGTGGTCCAGTAGACCTTGGCCGGGATGCCGGTCTCGGCGACCGCGGCCATGGTGATCCGGTGCGCCTGGATGTGGTCGGGATGGCCGTAGAAGCCGTTCTCGTCGTAGGTGACCACCACGTCCGGCTGGTAGCGGCGCATCAGCTCGGCGAGCCGGCCGGCGGCCTCGGCCACCGGCGTGCGCCAGAACGAGTCGGGGGCGTCGACGGTCGGCCAGTCCATCATCCCCGAGTCGCCGTAGTCGAGCAGTTCCAGGTGGCTGACGCCCAGCACCTCGCAGCTGCGCTCCAGCTCCTGCCGGCGCAGCTCCACCACCTTGTCCGGGTCGTGGCCCGGGTCGCCGGGCTTGACCCCGTCCGGGCCGTCGCCGCACCGGCCGTCGGTACAGGTGACCAGCACCGTCCGGATGCCCTCGGCCGCGGCCTTGGCCAGCACGCCACCGGTGCCGGTGGCCTCGTCGTCGGGATGGGCGTGCACTGCCATGAGCGTCAGGGGCCGTTCGGTCATGCCAGCAGCTTAAGCGGGGTGCATGCCCCGTTTCCTCGTGACGCTTGCCTCAGCCGAAACCGGCTCGACTCGCCTGCGATGATCGGCCGCATGACCGAGGACTACCGCGCACTGAACCTGGCCAACTGGGACGAGCGGGCGCCGGCGCATGCCGCCTCACCCGGCTACGCGCTGCAACGCTTCCGCGACGACCCGGCCTTCCTGTCCAAGGTGGTGCGTTTCGACCGGCCGCTGCTCGGCGACATCACCGGGCTGCGCGGCCTGCACCTGCAGTGCCACATCGGCACCGACACGCTGTCGTTGCACCGGCTCGGCGCCCGGATGAGCGGGCTGGACTTCTCCGGCGCGGCGCTGGCCGAGGCCCGGGCGCTGGCCTCCTCGGTCGGCGCCGACATCGACTACGTGCAGGCCGACGCCTACTCCGCGGTCGAGCAGTTCGGCGCGCAGCAGTTCGACCTGCTCTACACCGGGGTGGGCGCGCTGTGCTGGCTGCCCGACGTCGCCCGCTGGGGCCGGCTGGTGGCCGACCTGCTGGTCCCCGGCGGTCGGCTGTTTCTCCGGGAGGGGCACCCGGCGCTGTGGGCGATGGACGACCGGCGGGCCGATCACCTGCTGGCCGTGGAGTACCCGTACTTCGAGACCGAGCATCCGGTGGTGTTCGAGGAGGAAGGCACCTACGTGCCGACCGAGGTCGAGTTCGTGCACAACAACAGCGCCAGCTGGAACCACGGCATCGGCGAGATCATCACCGCGGTGCTGGACGCGGGGCTGCGGCTCACCCAGTTCGTCGAGCACCGGTCGGTGCCGTGGGAGGCGCTGCCCGGCGAGATGGTGCGCGGCGAGGACGAGGAGTGGCGGCTGGTCGACCGGCCGGAACGGCTGCCGCTGACCTACACCCTGCAGGCGGTCAAGCCGATCTAGGCGTCAGCCGAGCAGCGGCTGGACCTCGCGGCCGGCGAACCGCGCGAACTCTTCCGGCGGCGGTGCCTGCTCGCCGACCGAGAGCAGCGCGACCGTGGTGGCGCCGGCCTCGACGTAGCGGTTGACCCGGCCGGCGACCTCGGCGGCCGCCGGCCGGTCGGGCACCGTCACGAACACCACCACCTCGAGCGCGGTGTCCGGGCCCGCTGCCCGGCCGGCGTGCACCCGGCGCACCGCCTCGGGCAGCTCTTCGATGCTGGTCTCACCGGTCAGGATCACCCCGTCGCCGACCGCGCCGGCCAGTTCCAGGGTGCGTGGGCCGACCGCGCCCACCAGCACCGGCGGCACGGTGTGCGGCGGCCAGGCCAGGCCGACGTCTGCCAGCGAGACGTAGCGCCCGGACGTCGAGATGGTCTGGCCGTGCAACAGTTCGCGCAATGCGGTGGCGTACTCGCCGAGCAGGGTCATCGGCGAGGACACCCGGGCCCCGACCTGGCCCATCCAGTCCAGCACGCCGTGTCCGACGCCGGGCACCAGCCGGCCGGGGAACAGCCGGGCCAGCGTGGCCAGCTCCATCGCGGTCAGCGCCACGTTGCGCAGCGGGACCGGCAGCAGGCCGATGCCGACCCGCAGCCGCTCGGTCCAGGCCAGCACGGCCGCCGCGGTGGCGATGCCGCTCTCGGCGAAGCAGTCCTCCCACAGCCACAGCTCGGCCAGGCCGGACTCCTCGGCGGCCAGCGCCACCGGCCGCAGCTGTTCCGGCGCGAGGTCGGGCGGGAAGATCACACCCAGGTTCACCATGCCCGCAGTATTGCGCAGTCGCTGCTGTGCGTCAGCCGCGCGTGATCGTCCTTGACGGCTGCCGCTGACCTGCACCCGGCGGTGACCCATCAATAGCGCATGCAATGTCGATCAGCGAATGTGCTATTAATCTTTTACGGTCTCTTAACTGGTGGGGCTGTTATCCGAATTCCGTTCGCGGGCAGGGCGCCCGCATTTCGCCATTCCGGTTCTGCCGGGAACGATTACCCAGTGTGCATGAGCGCCTGTATGATGACTACGCCAGGTTAGTAATTGGTAGGAGGAAGCGGAAATGACAGTCGAAACCCCAGACTTCGCGTTATGGGTTCATCCGGAATACGGGAGAGCGCTCCGCGTGCAACGGCCCATAACACGTGGCTCGGTGGTTTTCCCTTTTCCGAGCGACCTTCCCTCGTTGTCGACCCCCACCATCGGCTCGCTCCAGGTGGGTGTCGATCGGCATATTGACGGGCCGCCGGTATGTTATCTCAACCATTCCTGCGAGCCGAATGTTTTCGCCGACGCCACTGCCTGGGAGGTAGTCGCGATCAGGGACATCCAGCCCGGCGAGGATTTGCAGATGTTCTATCCCGCGAATGAATGGCACGTGGCGGTGCCGTTCGAATGCGCCTGTGGCACGGCGAGTTGCCTGGGATTGATTACCGGCGCGCGGGAAATGGACCAGCAGGTTCTCGACCGTTACCGGGTGAACGAGCACATCACAATACTTCGCGACCGCGGCAATTAGCACGGTGCGACCCTGAAGCAGGGCCTGGGCAGCCGGTCGAAGGCGCTCTATGCAAGGCCGCCCGGCGTGCTCAGCCCAGCACGCCGCGCACGCTGGCGTGGCCCTTGAGCAGGTTGCGGGCGATCGTCCGGCGCTGGATCTCGTCGGTGCCCTCGTAGATCCGCAGCAGCCGCAGCTCCCGGTACCACCGCTCGATCGGCAGCTCGCGGGTGTAGCCCATGCCGCCGTGCACCTGCAGCATCCGGTCCACGATCTCGTTCGCCTTGACCCCGCCGAAGAGTTTGGCCATCGACTGGGCGTGCCGGGAGTCCAGGCCGGCATCCACCTGCCAGGCGGCCGAGAGCACCAGCCAGCGCAGCGCCTCCAGCTCCACCGCCGAGTCGGCGATCATCCACTGGATGGCCTGCCGGTCGGCGATCGGCTGGCCGAAGGTGACCCGGTTGCGGGCGTGCTCCATGGCCATCTCGATGAGCCGCTCGCAGGCGCCGACCGCACGGGCCGGCAGCAGGTAGCGGCCCCGGCCGATCCACTGCATCGCCAGGGCGAAACCCTGTCCCAGCTCGCCAAGGATGTTGCGCTCGGGCACCCGCACCTCGTCGAAGACCAGCGCGGCCGGGCCCCATTCGCCCATGGTGTCGATGTATTCGGACTTCCAGCCGGCGCTGCGGTCGGCCAGGAAGCAGGTCACCCCGCCGTTGACGCCCTTGTCGGGGTCGGTGATCGCGAACACCATGGTGAAGTCGGCCTCGTTGCCGCCGGTGATGAAGGTCTTCTCACCGTTGATCACCCAGTCCGAGCCGTCCTTGCGGGCGGTGGTGCGGATCGCGGTCAGGTCGGAGCCGGCACCCGGTTCGGTGATCGCGAAACAGGAGGTCCGCTCGCCGGCGATGGTCGGCAGCAGGTACTCGTCCCGCTGCGAGTCGTTGGCGTGGAAGAGGATGTTGTCGGCCGCGCCGCCGAACCGGAACGGCACGAACGAGCGGCCGAGCTCGGCCTCGATCAGCGCGGCCAGCACCGCGGACAGGTTCATCCCGCCGTACTCCTCCGGCGTCTGGATGCCCCAGAAGCCGAACCGGCGCGCCTTGTCCTGCAGTTCTGCCAGCTCGTCGGCGGGAATGCCGGGCTGGTGGGCACGCTCCCGGCGCAGCACCTCCGGCTCCAGCGGCAGGATCTCGCGCCGGACGAAGGTGCGGACCCAGTCCCGGGTCTCGATCTCCTCGGTGCTCAGCGACAGGTCCATGCCGGCTCTCCTCCGGTCGAACGGGTTCTGGCGTTTCGAATCTAACGCCGGGAGCCCGCTCAGGGCTCGATCACGATCTTTCCCACCAGGTCGCCGGCCTGCATCGCGGCGAGCCCCTCGGCCACCTGCTCCAGCGGCAGCGTCCGGTCGATCCGCGGCCGCAGCCCGGTCACCCGCAGGAACGAGATCAGCTCGCCCAGCTCGGCCCGGGTGCCCATGGTGGAGCCGATCACCTGTAGCTGTAGGAAGAAGATCCGGTTCAGCTCGGCCGGCGGCATGGCACCTGAGGTGGCGCCGGAGATCACGATCCGGCCGCCCGGCCGCAGCGACTTCACCGAGTGCGACCAGGTGGCCGCCCCCACCGTCTCCAGTACCGCGTCCACCCGCTCGGGCAGCCGGGCGCCGGAGGGGTAGGCCTGGTGCGCGCCCAGCTCCAGCGCGGTGGCCTGCTTGGCCTCGGTGCGCGCGGTGGCCCAGACCCGCAGCCCGGCCGCCCGGGCCAGCCCGATGCAGGCCGAGGCGACGCCGCCGGTGGCGCCCTGCACCAGCACCGTCTGGCCCGGCCGCAGGCCCGAGTTGACGAACAGCATCCGGTACGCGGTGAGCCACGCGGTGGGCAGGCAGGCCGCCTCGGCGAAGGAGAGCTCGGCGGGTTTGGGCAGCAGGTTGCGGGTGGGCACCGTGACGAGCTCGGCCAGCGCGCCCTGGTGCTTCTCGCTCAACAGCGAGCGGCCCGGGTCCAGGGTCTCGTCGCCGGTCCAGTCCTCGGCGCTGATCACCGAGTGCACCACCACCTCTTGGCCGGTGGCGGTGTCGATGCCGGCCGCGTCGCCGCCCAGGATCATCGGCAGCTGGGACTCCTTGATGCCCACTCCGCGCAGCGTCCACAGGTCGTGGTGGTTGAGGCTGGCGGCCTTCACCCGCACCGTGGTCCAGCCCGGCTTCGGCTCGGGCTCGGGACGTTCGCCGAGCACCAGCCCGTCCAGCGGGGCGTCCGGGTTCAGGGCACTGGCGTAGGCAGCTCGCATGGCCCGACCCTAGCCGCGCCCCTCCGCACCGCCGCGTCGGCACCGGGCCCGCCCGCTTGCCGACCCGAACCGACCGCTCCCAACTCGAACACTGCTCTCCGGCCGGTCTCCGGCCGACTGTCATAAAGATCGACCGCCCGGACGATCGATTCTTATGACAAATCGCTGCGGCGAGCGGCAAAGCGGCGTGTGGAATACCGAGCCGTCACCTGGACGATCGATCCTTATGACAAATCGCTGCGGCGAGCGGCAAAGCGACGGGGGAGCTGGGTCGAAGGCGGCCTCAGAGCAGCTCGGCGGGCACCCGGCTCAGCGCCCGCTCGATGGTGGCCACCAGCTCCCGGGCCGAGGCTGCGGTGAGCTCGACCGCGATCCGTTCGCCCGGTGCCCCGGCACCGGTCAGGTCGATGTTGAGGGTGTGCTCGGCCTGGGCGTGCACCGGATGGTCGTAGTACACGCATGCCTCGGTCAGCGCGATCCAGCCGGAACGGGCCTTGCCGCTGCCGGTGATCGCGGCGTGCTCGGTGTTGTAGGTGCACATCGCGGATCAGCCGATCGTCCGGGCGAAGAAGTCGGCGATCCTGGCGTAGCCGTCCACCGCCTGCTGCTGCCGGTAGCTCGGCCGGTCGGTGGCGAAGAAGCCGTGCCCGGCGCCGTCGTAGGAATGGAACTCGTGCGCCACGCCGTGCTCGGTGAGCAGCCGGTCCAGGGTGGCGACGTCCTCGGGCGAGGGACGCGAGTCCTCGACGCCGAACATGCCCAGCACCGGGCAGCTGAGGTTGGCCAGCTGGTCCTCCAGGCCGGTTACCGGGAGCGGGTAGTCCGCCGGCGGGGTGCCGGTCACGAACGCGCCGTAGCAGTCCACCACCCCCTGGAGCTGAAGGTTGCAGCCGGCCAGCACCGCCTGCCGGCCACCCGAGCAGTGCCCGATCACGGCCACCTTGCCGTTGCTGGTCGGCAGCCGGCGCAGGTGGTCGGCTGCGCCGCCGACGTCGCCGACCAGCCGCTGGTCCGGCACCCCGCCGCGCTTGCGGGCCAGCGCGGCGGCGTCGTCCGGGTCGGCGCCGGGCGCCTCCCGGGAGTACAGGTTGGGCAGCAGCGCGAGGTAGCCGTCGGCGGCGAAGCGGCGGGCCACCTCCTTGCTCCAGCGGTCGTAGCCGGGCATGTGGTGGATCAGCACCACCGCGCCGTACGGCCCGGCACCGGCCGGGGCCGCGAAGTAGGCCTCGATCTCGTCCCCGCCCGCGCCGGCGATCGAGATGGTTCCGGCGGTCATCGCGTCATCCTGCATAGCTACTCCGTCTGCTCCTTCAGCTGCTCGCCCGAGCTGCCCTCTAGGCTGGTGGGCGTGCCACCACCCCGGACGTCCTGGCGTCGGCGTCCGTTACTGGTCCTGATCATTCTTCTCCTGCTGCTGGTGATCGGGTACGCGGTCCGCGCGTTCGACGGCGACAGCCGCTCCGGTTCCCGGCCGGCCGGCCCGCACGTTCCCAGCGGCACCGCTCAGTCGACCGCCCAGCTCGGCGGCCGCTTGGCGGCGAAGGCGGCGATCCCTTCCTGCGCCTGCTCGCTGGCGAAGTAGCGGGCCGACAGCTCGCTCATCCGCGCGAAGTCCTCGGCCATCGACATCCCGGTTCGGTCCCGGCGCAGCAGCTGCTTGACCCCGGCCAGCGCCGCCGGCTCGCACAGCCGCAGCATCGCGGTGTAGCGGGCCACTTCGGTCGCCACATCGGAGGTGACGCTGCTGAGCAGGCCGATCTCGCGGGCCCGGAACGCTGAGAAGGTCTCGCCGGTGAGGAACAGCTCCAGCGCCGGACGGGGCGCCAGCCGGGGCAGCAGCGGCACCGAGATCACCGCCGGCACCAGGCCGAGCCGGACCTCGGTGAAGGCGAAGTCGGCCTCCTCGGCGGCCACTGCGATGTCGCAGGCCGCGATCAGGCCGATGCCGCCGGCCCGGGCCTTGCCGGCCACCTCGGCGATCACCGGCTTGTCGTACTCCCACAGCCGCTGCAGCAGCGCCGGGAACGCCACGATCGGCTGGTCTTCGGCGGCCACCCCCGCCACCGTGGTCAGGTCCATGCCGGAGGAGAACACCGGGCCGGTGTGGGCCAGCACCACGCTGCGCACCGCCGGGTCGGCGGCCGCGTCGTCCAGCCGGCGGCGCAGCAGGCCGAGCAGCTCGGCCGACAGCGCGTTGCGCCGCTGCGGGGCATCCAGCGTGATCCGGGCGACGGACTCGGCAACCTCGTACCGCACGGTGCTCACAGGGCTCTCGACACTCCTTCGGTGGCCGCCGGGCCGGCGTGGAAATGGCGGCTTGGCGCACCCACCGGCGGGTCGGGTGCAGCCGCACGCTGCAGGCATTCAACACTTAGGTCATGCCCTCCGCACTGCCGCACGGCGATCCGGCGCCGCCGAGCGGGCGCCTGACCGAGACCGCGCTCTCCAGCCTGCCCGCGCAGCCGCTCGGCTTCTACGTGCACGTGCCGTTCTGTGCCAGCCGGTGCGGCTACTGCGACTTCAACACCTACACCGCCCAGGAGCTGGGGCCCGGGGTCAGCCAGGGCTCCTACGCCGACACCGTGCTGGCCGAGATCCGGCTGGCCCGCGAGGTGCTGCCGGCCAGTGCCCCGCCGGTGTCGACGGTGTTCTTCGGCGGCGGCACGCCCACCCTGCTGCCGGCCGAGCACCTGGGCCTGATCCTGGCCGAGATCGGCACCGAGTTCGGGCTGGCGCCGGATGCCGAGATCACCACCGAGGCCAATCCGGAATCGGTCACTCCGGCCTACCTGGCCAAGCTCCGGGCCGCCGGCTTCACCCGGCTCTCGCTCGGCATGCAGTCCACGGCCAGCCACGTGCTGGCGGTGCTGGAACGCCGGCACCGGCCGTGGCGGCCGGTCCAGGCGGTGGCCGAGGCCCGGGAGGCCGGCTTCTCCCACGTCAACCTCGACCTGATCTACGGCACCCCGGGCGAGACCGACGCCGACTGGCAGGCCTCGCTGGACGCGGCGATCGGCTCGGGCGCCGACCACGTCAGCGCCTACGCCCTGATCGTCGAGGACGGCACCCCGCTGGCCCGCAAGGTGGCCTCCGGGGCGGTGCCGGCCCCCGACGACGACGTGCTGGCCGACCGCTACCTGCAGGCCGACGACGCGCTGGCCGCGGCCGGCTTCTCCTGGTACGAGGTGTCGAACTGGGCCCGCACGCCGCAGGCCCGGTCCCGGCACAACCGGCTGTACTGGTCCGGGGCGAACTGGTGGGGAGCCGGCCCGGGCGCGCACAGCCACATCGGCGGCACCCGGTGGTGGAACGTCAAGCACCCCAGCCGCTACGCCGCGGCGCTGGACGCCGGCCGGAGCCCGGCAGCCGGCCGGGAGACGCTGGCTGACCGGGACCGGCTGACCGAGCGGTTGCTGCTCGAGGTGCGGATGGTCGAGGGCCTGGACCTGACCGGCCTGCCGCCGGCGGCCACCCGGCAGGCCGAGCAGTGCCTGAGCTGGGGGCTGGCCGAGCGGGAGCCGCTGGCCCGCGGCCGGCTGGTGCTCACCCAGCGCGGCCGGCTGCTGGCCGACGCCGTGGTGCGCGACCTGCTCGACGCGGTCTGACCCTTCAGAGCCAGCCCCCGACCAGGGAGGTCAGGCCTGCTTGCGGGGCCGCAGCTCGTCCAGGTCGAGCACCCGGACGTGCAGGGTGTGCCGCTGCTGCAGCGCCGCGCGGACCGCCCGGTGCAGGCCGTCCTCGAGGTAGAGCTCGCCGTCCCACTGCACGGCATGCGGGAACAGGTCGCCGTAGAAGGTGGAGTCCTCGTCCAGCAGCTTGTCCAGCGCCAGCTCGCGCTTGGTGGTGGTCAGCTCGTTCAGGCGCACCGGCCGGGGCGCGACATTGGCCCAGTCGCGGGCGGACAGCTTGTGGTCCGGATAGGGCTTGGAGTCCCGCACCGCCTTGAAGATCACGTCCTGCGCACCTTCCGCCTCGCGCCCGTCGCGCCCGGTCAGCACCGTCCTGGAGCACCCTAACCGGTGACCCGGCAGCCGGCTGGGCCGCGCGGGGAAAGTGCGCAGGTTCGCTGCCGCCGGGTGCTGATCGTCACCACTAAACTGAGGACAGCGGACGACGGCGCGAACGCCGGGGAAACAGTCGGAGAAATGGTGGGGAGGACGGCGAGGTGAACGTGGAGGATCGCAAGCTGGAGGTGCTGCGCGCGATCGTCGAGGACTTCATCGCCACCAACGAGCCGGTCGGCAGCAAGGCCATCGTGGAACGGCACAACCTGGGCGTGTCGCCGGCCACCATCCGCAACGACATGGCGGCCCTGGAGGACGAGGGGCTGATCCACCAGCCGCACACCTCGGCCGGCCGGGTGCCGACCGACGCCGGGTACCGGCTGTTCGTCGACCGGCTGACTTCGCTCAAGCCGCTGTCGGCGGCTGAGCGGCGGGCCATCGAGAAGTTCCTGGACACCGCCGTCGACCTGGACGGGGTGCTGCAGAACGCGGTCCGGGCGCTGGCCCAGCTGACCCGCAACGTGGCCGTGGTGCAGTACCCGACGCTGTCGCGCTCCCGGGTCCGGCACATGGAGACGGTGCTGCTCAGCCCGTCCCGGCTGATGCTGGTGCTGATCACCGACACCGGACGGGTGGAGCAGCGGGTGGTCGAGCTGCCCAGCCCCGTCCAGTCCGACGACATCGCCGACCTGCGCACCACCCTCAACGGCCGGCTGCGCGACCAGCGGCTGGCCGACGCGCCGACCATCGTGGCGGAGCTGCCGGGCACCGTGCCGGGCCACCTGCGCAGCCTGGTGAACATCCTCTCGGCGGTGCTGCTGGAGGCCCTGGTCGAGCACCCGTCCGAGCGGGTGGTGCTGGCGGGCTCGGCCAACCTGACCGAGCGTTCGCTGGACTTCCCGGCGATCCGGCCGGTGCTGGAGGCGCTGGAGGAGCAGGTGGTGCTGCTGCGGTTGCTGGACCAGCAGTCCAGCACGTCCGGCCAGGTGCTGGTGCGGATCGGCAACGAGAACCTGCACGAGGGCCTGCAGACAGCCTCGGTGGTGTCGGCCGGCTACGGCCCCACCGGCATGTCGCTGGGCGGCGTCGGGGTGCTCGGGCCGCGCCGGATGGACTACGGCCACATCATGGCCCGGGTGGCCGCGGTGGCCCGCTACGTCGGCGACCTGCTGGCCGAGGGCTGACCGCTTTCCCAGGGGCGACGCCGGCCGACCGCCGACGCGGGTTCCGGCAGCGCTCGGGGGAGGAAGCGTCGGTTCCTTTCCGTACACTCGTCTGAGCAGTTGGCACTCAGGGTTGCTGAGTGCCAGTCACAGAACTCGAGGTGAATGCACCGGTGGCAGGTACCGTCCGGAATTACTACGGGGTGCTCAACGTCCGGCCCGACGCGACGCCGGAGGAGATCAAGCGCGCCTACCGCAAGCTCGCCCGCGAGCTGCATCCAGACGTCAACCCCGACCCGGACGCGCAGAACCGGTTCAAAGAGGTGACCACCGCCTACGAGGTGCTCTCCGACCCCGAGAAGCGGCGGATCGTCGACCTGGGCGGCGACCCGCTGGCACCGGCCGGCGGTGCTGGCGGCAACCCGTTCGGGGCCGGTTTCGGCGGCTTCGGCGACATCTTCGAGACCTTCTTCGGCGGCGCGGCCGGCGCCACCCGGGGCCCGCGCAGCCGGGTGCGGCAGGGCGCGGACGCGCTGCTGCGGATCGAGCTGAGCATGGCCGAGATGGCCTTCGGCGTGCAGAAGGACATCGCGGTCGAGACGGCCGTGCTGTGCCAGACCTGCTCCGGGGACGGCTGCGCGCCGGGCACCCGGCCGCGGACCTGCGACACCTGCGCCGGCCGGGGCGAGGTGTCCACCATGCAGCGCTCGCTGCTCGGCCCGGTGATGACCACCCGGCAGTGCCCGGCCTGCGGCGGCACCGGCCAGCAGATCCCGTCGCCGTGCCCGAATTGCGCCAGCGAGGGCCGGGTGCGGGCCCGCCGGACCATCGCCGTGGACGTGCCGGGCGGCATCGAGGACGGCATGCGCATCCGGATGACCGGCCAGGGCGAGGTCGGCCCCGGCGGCGGGCCGCCCGGAGACCTCTACATCGAGGTCACCGAGCAGCCGCACGAGACCTTCACCCGCGAGGGCTCGGACCTGCACTGCACGGTGGCGGTGCCGATGACCGCCGCGGCGCTGGGCACCGAGCTCAGCCTGCCGGGCCTGGACGCCGAGGAGCGGGTCGAGATCCGGCCGGGAACCCAGTCCGGGTCGGTGATCACCCTGCGCGGCCGGGGCGTGCCGCGGTTGCGCAGCGCCACCCGTGGCGACCTGCACGTGCATGTCGAGGTGCGCACCCCGACCCGGCTGGACGAGACCCAGGAGAAGCTGCTGCGCGAGCTCGCCGAGCTGCGCAACGAGGACATCAGCCTGAGCGGCAACCGGGGCGGCCTGTTCTCCAAGGTGCGCGACGCCTTCGGCACCCGCTGAGCAGACCGCGTGCCCGTGACGGATCTCCGGTGACGCCGCCGCTGTTCCTGGTGCCCGACCTGGGCAGCGGCGACACCCTGCTGCTGACCGGCGCCGAGGCCCACCATGCGGCCACCGTGACCCGGCTGACAGTGGGCGAGCAGGTGCTGCTCTCCGACGGCCGGGGCGGCCTGGCCGAGGCCCGCGCCAGCCAGGTGAGCCCGGACCGGGTGGTCTTCGACGTGCTCTCACGCCGGGTGACCGAGCGGCCCCGGCCCTGGCTGGTGGTGGTGCAGGCGTTACCCAAGGGGGATCGGGGCGAGCTTGCGGTGGAGCTGCTCACCGAGCTGGGCGCGGACGAGATCGTGCCGTGGGCAGCGGCCCGCTCGATCGGCCAGTGGAAGGGCGACCGGGTGGCCAAGGGAGTGGCCAAGTGGCAGCGCACCGCCCAGGCGGCGGCCAAGCAGAGCCGGCGGTCCCGGATTCCGGTGGTGGCGGGGTTGGCCGGCACCGAGCAGGTGGCCGGCCGGATCGGCGCGGCGAGTGCTGCGTTGCTGCTGGATTCCGACGCCGACCAGCCGCTGGGCCGGCTGCAGCTGCCGGCCGACGGCGAGCTGGTGCTGGTGGTCGGCCCGGAGGGCGGCCTGACGCCGGCCGAGCTGGAGCTGTTCGGCCGGTGCGGTGCCCGGCCGGTCCGGCTGGGTGCGGAGGTGCTGCGTACCTCGACGGCCGGCGCGGCGGCGCTCGCCGTGCTGTCGGTGGGCCTGGGCCGGTGGAGCTGAGCCGGCCGGGCGGAGCCGGCCGGGTGGAGCTGGGCCGGTCGGGCGGAGCTGAGCCGGACGCCGTTGCCAGCTCACGCTAGCGTCTGGGTCATGGATTGCCTGTTCTGCAAGATCGTCGCCGGCGAGATCCCGGCTGCCGTGCTGGCCCAGGACACCGGCTGGCTGGCCTTCGAAGACATCGATCCCAAGGCTCCGGTGCACGTGCTGGTGGTGCCGAAGCGGCACCTGGCCGACGTCGGCGAGCTGGGCTCGGATCCGCAGGCCGCGGCCGCGGTGCTGGCCGGGGTCGGCGCGGTGGCCCGCCAGCTGGGCCTGACCGCCTACCGGACGGTGTTCAACACCGGCGCCGAGGCCGGTCAGTCGGTCTTCCACGCCCATGCCCACGTGCTCAGCGGCCGCAACCTGACCTGGCCGCCGGGCTGAGGCCCGGAACCGCCGACCGGGCCCTGTCCCGCGCCACGACGGAATGGATCGCGCACAAGTCCGGTTTGGTTATGGCAACCGGCGGGTAAACTGGTAGCCGACCATCGCCCGCGTCCACCGGATGACAGAAAGCAGCGCAGAAGCACTTGTCGGAACCGACACCAGCACGGCCACGCCAACGCGTCCAAACCCCGTTCGTGGTGCCTGGGAAGCTGCCGATGGTGGCCCTGCTCGGGCCGCGCGACGAGCTGTTGAAGCTCATGGAAGCGCGACTGGACTCCGAGATCCACGTGCGCGGCAACGAGATCACCGTCACCGGTGAGCCCGGTGACAACGCCCTGGCCATCCGGCTTTTCGAGGAGTTGGTTGCACTCATGCAGTCCGGACACGACCTGACCCCGGACTCGGTCGGGCGCACCCTTTCCATCCTGCAGGCCGACACCGAGCAGCGGCCGGCCGAGGTGCTCAGCCTGAACATCCTGTCCCGGCGGGGCAAGAACATCCGGCCCAAGACCGTCAACCAGAAGCGCTACGTCGACGCCATCGACGAGCACACCATCGTGTTCGGCATCGGCCCGGCCGGTACTGGCAAGACCTACCTGGCGGTGGCCAAGGCGGTCCAGGCGCTGCAGGCCAAGCGGGTCAACCGGATCATCCTGACCCGGCCGGCGGTCGAGGCCGGCGAGCGGCTGGGCTTCCTGCCGGGCACCCTCAACGACAAGATCGACCCGTACCTGCGGCCGCTGATGGACGCCCTGCACGACATGCTCGACCCCGAGTCGGTGCCCCGGCTGCTGCAGGCCGGCACCATCGAGGTGGCGCCGCTGGCCTACATGCGCGGGCGCACCCTCAACGATGCCTTCGTCATCCTGGACGAGGCGCAGAACACCACGCCGGAGCAGATGAAGATGTTCCTGACCCGGCTCGGTTTCGGCTCCAAGATCGTGGTCACCGGCGACATCACCCAGGTGGACCTGCCCAACGGCAGCAAGTCCGGGCTGCGGGTGGTCCGCGACATCCTCTCCGACATCGACGACATCGAGTTCGCCTACCTGGACTCCAAGGACGTGGTGCGCCACCAGCTGGTCGGCCACATCGTCGAGGCGTACTCCAGATACGACGACTCGGTCTGAGCGAGCATCGAGTGAGCGCTGGCGGACGCCCGTGAGCATCGAGATCAACAACGAGTCCGGCGTCGCCGTCGACGAGCGTGCCATCGGCTCGGTCGCGCGGCACGTGCTGGACTCGCTCGGCATCAACCCGCTGGCGGAGCTGTCCATCCTGCTGGTCGACGAGGCCGCGATGTCGACGCTGCACAAGCAGTGGCTCGACCTGGACGGCCCGACCGACGTGATGGCCTTTCCGATGGACACCCTCGACGACAAGCCGGGCATCGGCACCGACCCCGGCCCGTCGCTGCTGGGTGATGTGATCCTGTGCCCGTCGGTGGCCGCCCTGCAGGCCACCGCGGCCGGGCACAGCACCGACGCCGAGCTGTTCCTGCTGACCACCCACGGGGTGCTGCACCTGCTGGGCTACGACCACGGCGAGCCCGAGGACGAGCGGGAGATGTTCGAGCTGCAGGCCCGGCTGGTGACCGGCTGGGCCCGGGACAGCGGCCGCGGGCCGGTCCGCACCCCGCTGCCGGGCACCGCCGGCGAGAAGCGCGGCTGACATGGGCGACAGCGACAGACGCTCGCGGAACGAGCTGCCGTGACCGGCATCTACCTGGTGCTGCTGATCCTGGCGCTGCTGCTGGTGCCGGCGGCCGGGGCGCTGGCCGCGGTGGATGCCGCGCTGGCGCGGGTGTCGGTGGCCCGGGTCGAGGAGGAGTACGTCCGGACCGGCCGGCGCGGCGCGGCCTCGCTGGCCAGGGTGCTCGCCGACCGGGCCCGGCACACCAACCTGATCCTGCTGCTGCGGGTCGCCGCCGAGCTCACCGCCACCGTCTTCGCCACCGTGGTGGCCACCGGGGAGTGGGGGACCACTTGGCCGGTGGTGCTGCTGACCGTCGCGGTGATGGTGGTGATCTCCTACGTCCTGATCGGCGTCGGCCCGCGCACCCTGGGCCGCCAGCACGCCTATCCGGTGGCCCTGGTGGGTGCCGGCCCGGTGCTGGTGCTGGGCCGGTTCTTCGGCCCGCTGGCCTCGCTGCTGATCCTGCTGGGCAATGCGATCACCCCGGGCAAGGCGCTGCGCGACGGCCCGTTCTCCTCCGAGGTGGAGATCCGCGAGCTGGTGAACCTGGCCGAGTCGCGCGGGGTGGTCGAGCGCGGCGAGCGGGAGATGATCCAGTCGGTCTTCGACCTCGGCGACACCATCGCGCGCGAGGTGATGGTGCCGCGCACCGAGGTGGTGTGGATCGAGTCCACCAAGACGGTGCCGCAGGCGCTCACCCTGTCGCTGCGGTCGGGTTTCAGCCGGATCCCGGTGGTGGCCGACAACGTCGACGACGTGGTGGGGGTGGTGTACCTCAAGGACCTGGTCCGCCGCTCCCAGGACCAGGAACGGGCCCGCCAGACCAAGCTGGACGAGGTGATGCGGCCGCCGACGTTCGTTCCGGAGTCCAAGCCGGTGGACGAGCTGCTGCGCGAGATGCAGGCCCACTACACCCACCTGGCCATCGTCATCGACGAGTACGGCGGCACCGCCGGGCTGATCACCATCGAGGACATCCTGGAGGAGATCGTCGGCGAGATCCGCGACGAGTACGACATCGTGGAACGGCCACCGGTCGAGGAGCTGGCGGACGGCTCGGTGCGGATGACCGCGCGGCTGCCGGTGGAGGACCTCGGCGAGATGTTCGGGGTCGAGCTGCCCCGCGGCGACGACGTCGAGACCGTCGGCGGGCTGCTGGCGCAGCAGCTGGGCCGGGTGCCGATCGCTGGCTCGTCGGTGTCGGCCTACGGCCTGCAGCTCACCGCCGAGAGCGTGGGCGGGCGCCGCAACCGGATCGACACGGTGCTGGTCCGCAGGCTGGACGAGCCGGACGAGGGCGAGGACACCGATGCCTGACGCACCGCAGGACGGGCAGTCACCGGACGGGCCGTCGCCGGACGGGCTGTCGCCGGACGGGCTGTTGCAGGGTGAGGACGCCAAGCTGGTGACGCTGGCCCGGGCTACCCGGGCCCGGACCGGCGCGGCCCAGGGCGCCGCGGTACGCGACACCGACGGCCGGACCTATGCCGGGGCGAGTGTGGCGCTGCCGTCGCTGCGGCTGTCGGCGCTGCAGGTGGCGGTGGCGATGGCGGTCTCGTCCGGGGCGCCCGGCCTGGAGGCTGCCGTGGTGCTGTCGCCCGGTGCCGAGGCCGACCCGGACGGTGCCGCCGCGGTGGCCGACCTGACCCCGTCCGCGCCGGTGTATGCCGTCGACGAGGCCGGCCGGCTGTCCGACTGAGCTAGCCACCCAGCCGGGCTACCTTCGTCAGGCCGGGTTCACCACACCCAGGCCCGCACCCCGGCCAGCGTCCCGACGTAGACCGCGTTGGAGTAGATGGCGGGGGTGGCGAACCGGTTCACCGGCCCGGTGCTCATCGTCCACAGCGTCCGGCCGGTCGGCGGGTCGAGCACGTGCAGCACGCCCGCCGCGTAGTCCAGCACGAAGATCCGGCCACCGCCCACGGTCGGGGTGCCGTTGATGTTCGAGGCCGCGTGCCAGAGCACCGTCATGGTGCCGTTCGAGTTGATCCGGACCGCCCGCAGGCCGTCCACGCACGGCACGTACACCGTGGTGCCGACCACCGCGGTGCCGCCGAAGGACTTGCACAGGCTGGCCTGCGACACCTGGCCGCCGATGCCGCCCAGCTTGGCCTTGTTCAGCACGTACGCGGTGCCGCGCTTGCCGGCGATGAAGACGTAGTTGCCGACGATCGTCGGTCCCTGCGAGCCCAGGTCGAGGTCGGCGGCGTTGTCGTCACGCCAGGTGCTCGGCGAGAACGAGTCGGTGATCTTCTGGCCGGCCAGTTCCAGGATCGAGTCGGAGTAGTCGTAGCTGCCGGTACCGGCGGTGGCGCCGTTGCCGACTGCCACCAGCAGGCCGGCGCCGGGCTCCTCGACCGGCCCGGGCGGGGTCCAGATGCCGCCCTCCCGCGAGGTGGGCACCGTGAAGTTCCACAGCGCGGCGGTGGTGGGCGAGGCCAGGTCCAGCCCGACCACGCTGCCCCGGTAGCTGCTGCAGTCACCGGCCAGCCCGCCGTAGGGGATGTAGACCCGGCCGCTGGCCACCAGCAGGGCGCCGCGCTGCTGCATCGCGGTCGGGCTGATGCCGGGCACGCTGGACGGCACGTCGACGTTGCGGGACCACTTGACCGCGCCGGTGCCCGGGTCCAGGCCGTAGGCGATGTGCCGGATCGGGCTGTTGAGGACGGCCACCACGATCACGGTGTTGTGTGCCGCGTCGTAGGCGGGGGTGCCGGTGATGCCGCTGGGGTCGATGTTGCCGCACGGCAGGGCCGAGCGTGGCACCGGCGCTCCCAGGTTGCGCCGCCAGACGACCGAGTTGCCCGACAGCCGGTAGACCGAGTTGTTCTCGGTGGCCGCGATCCGGATGCCGTGGTTGACGATGATCGGCTGGCCGTACACCGCGCCGTCCAGCGGGATGTTCCAGGCCAGGGTCGGCTGGACGTTGTCCCGCTTGGCGGTGATCGCGTACCCGGCCCGGGCGCCGTTGCCGTGGTAGGTGGGCCAGTCGGCGTACGCGGTGGTGGCGGTGGTGGTCGCGGTCGCGGTGATCGGGGCGGAGGTGGCCCGAGCCGCCGGTAGCCCGGCGCCGGCCGGCTCGGCGACGGTGAGCACCGTCGCCGCCAGCACCGCGACGGTGGCGCCGGTCAGGGCCAGGTACCTGGAGTTGCGAGTCATGCACACAGTGTGAAACGGCCGCCAGAGTTCCGCATGCCGGGGGCCGAAAGCGCTGGCCGCCGGCTGAGAGAATGGCAGGGTGAACCAGGTAGATCAGTACCGCTCGGGCTTCTGCGCCTTCGTCGGCCGGCCGAATGCCGGCAAGTCCACCCTGACCAACGCGCTGGTCGGCGCCAAGATCGCGATCACCAGCGACAAGCCGCAGACCACCCGCCGGGCCGTCCGGGGTGTGCTCAGCCGGCCCGACGGCCAGCTGGTGATCGTGGACACGCCGGGGCTGCACCGGCCGCGCACCCTGCTCGGCCAGCGGCTCAACGACGTGGTGCGCGAGACGCTGGCCGAGGTGGACGTGGTCGGCTTCTGCGTGCCGGCCAACGAGAAGGTCGGTCCCGGCGACCGGTTCATCGCGGCGGAGCTGCAGGCGGTGCGGGCCTCGGTGATCGCCGTCGTTACCAAGACCGACACGGTGGGCAAGCAGCGGGTCGCCGAGCAGTTGCTGGCCGTCAGCGAGCTGGGGGACTGGGCGGAGGTGGTGCCGACCTCGGCCCGGGCCGGGGACCAGGTCGAGCTGCTGGCCGGCCTGCTGATCGGGCAGCTGCCTGCCGGTCCACAGCTCTACCCCGACACCGTGACCACCGACGAGACCGAGGAGAACCGGATCGCCGAGCTGATCCGCGAGGCGGCGCTGGCCGACGTCCGCGACGAGCTGCCGCACTCGATCGCGGTCACCGTGGAGGAGATGAACCCGCGTCCGGACGACGGGTCCGGCCGGCCGCCGCTGGTCGACATCTTCGCCACCCTGCACCTGGAGCGGGCCAGCCAGAAGCCGATCGTGCTGGGCCGCGGCGGCAGCCGGCTCAAGCGGATCGGCAGCGAGGCGCGCCGCGGCATCGAGGAGCTGCTCGGCCGGCGCGTCAATCTGAACCTGCACGTCGCGGTGATGGGCGAGTGGCAGCGCGATCCCAAGATGCTCGACCGGCTCGGCTTCTAGGAACCAGGACTTCTGACCCATGCTGAACCGCTATCGCGCCGCCTTCTCACCACCGGGGACGGCGGAGTTCGCCACCGCTGGCTTCCTGGCCCGGATCACCCTGGCGATCTACCCGATCGCGATCGTGCTGATCATCTCGGCACGAACCCACTCCTACGGCTACGCCGGCGTGGTGAGCGGCAGCTACGTGGTGGGCGGGGCGCTCGGCAACCCGATCGCCGCGGTACTGGTGGACCGGCTGGGCCAGCACCGGGTGCTGCCCTGGTTCCTGCTCGCCCACCTGGCCTCCACCGCGCTGTTCGGCGGGCTGGTCACCGGGCACGCCCCGCTCTGGACGCTGCTGCCGCCCGCGGTGCTGATGGGCATCACCATGCTCAACATCGGCGCGCTGGTCCGGGCCCGGTGGTCCTACGTCTGGCCGGGCGACGGCCCGGAACGCTCCACCGGGTACTCGGTCGAGTCCACCCTGGACGAGGTCATCTTCGTCATCGGTCCGCTGATCGCCACGGTGCTGGCCCTGCACACCCACCCGCTGGTCACCCTGGGGCTGGCACTGCTGGTGATCAGCATCGGCACCCTGTGGCTGGCGACGCTGCGTTCCACCGAGCCGCCGGTGCAGCCGAGGCCGGTGGGGGAGCGGCACGACTTCGCGCTGCGGTATCGCGGGATGTCGATGATCACCTGCGCGATGGTGTTCATGGGCGCGGTGTTCGGCAGCGCCGAGGTGACCATGGTGGCCTTCTGCGGCCAGCACGGTCACCGGTCCAGCGCCGGCTGGGTGGTGGCCAGCTTCGCCGGCGGCAGCATGGTGTCGGCACTGTTCTACGGCGGCCGACACTGGCGTAGCGGCGTGCTGCGCCGGTTCGTGATCAGCGCGGCGCTGTTCGGCGTAATGCCGTTCCTGTACTTCGCCGCCACCGGCATCGGCGTGCTGGCGCTGTGTGCCGGGGTGATCGGGCTGGGCATCGCGCCCACCCTGATCGGGGCGTTCGGGCTGGTCGACCAGATCGTGCCGCCGGGCTCGCTCACCGAGGGGCTGACCTGGATCGGCACCGGCCTGTCGGTGGGCTACGGCCTGGGCGCGGCGGTGGTCGGCGGCATCGCCGACCGGCACGGGGCCCGGTTCGCGTTCTCGCTGCCGGTCGGCTGCGCGCTGGCCTCGGCGGTGTTCGCGCTGCTGCTGGCCGCCCGGCTGCGGACGCCGGGTCGTCCGGCACCCGTCGAGGTCGGCGCCGCGCTGTGATCGCCGGCCCGCCGGGCTCGGTGGCGGTGCCCGACCCGGTCCGCGCGCTGGCCGACGGGGCGCCGGTCCGTCCGGTGTGGCGCAACGAGCTCGGCGGCCTGACCTTCAGCATCGGCGACCGGTACGTCAAGTGGGCACCGGCGGGCAGCGGCCTGGACCTCGGCCGGGAGGCAGTCCGGCTGCGCTGGGCGGCGGCTCACCTGCCGGTGCCCGAGCTGCTCGGCAGCGGTTCGGCGCAGTCCGGCAGCTGGCTGGTGACCCGCGCGATCGCCGGCCGCAACGCCGTGGATCCGCGCTGGCAGGCCGAACCCGAGATTGCCGCCCGGGCGCTGGGCAGCGGCCTGCGCGCACTGCACGAGGCGCTGCCGGTGGCGGACTGCCCGTTCTCCTGGTCGGCCGAGGACCGGATCGCGGCGGTGTTCGAGCGGGGCCGGCTCGACCCGGGCGAGTGGCATGCCGAGCACACCGGCCAGCCGGTACGGCGGCTGCTCGACCGGCTGGCCGACCCGCCGCCGGTGGACCGCTTGGTGGTCTGCCACGGCGATGCGTGCGCGCCCAACACGCTGCTGGACTCCGCGGGCCAGGTGGCCGGCTACGTCGACCTGGGATCGCTGGGGGTGGCCGACCGGTGGGCCGACCTGGCGGTCGGCAGCTGGAGCCTGGAGTGGAACTACGGCGCCGGCTACCAGCCGCTCTACTTCCAGGCGTACGGCAGCGAGCCCGATCCTGACCGGATCTCCTACTACCGGCTGCTGTGGGATCTCGCCGAGTAGCTTCGTAAGCTCGGCGGATGGTGATCAGCTGGCTGTCCGCCTTCGCCGACGTGCCGGAACCGCGCGTCGAGGCCGCCCTGCGATTCTGGGCGGCGGTGACGGCCGCCGTGCCCGCCCCGCCGGTCGGCGACCAGGACGAGTACCTGCCGCTGGCTGGTGCGGACGAGGATCGCTACCTCTGGGTGCAGCGGGTACACCGCCCGGACGGCGGCTGGCACCCCGACCTGCACGTGCCCGACCTGGCGTCGGCGGCGCGGCAGGCGGGCGCGCTCGGCGCGACGGTGGTCCACCAGGTGCCGGGCCTGATCGTGCTGGACACGCCGGCTGGGCAGCCGTTCTGCCTGGTGCAGGACGAGAGGGAACGGCGCCGGGCCCGGCCGCGCCGCTGGCCGGCCGGCCAGCACAGCCTGCTCGACCAGATCTGCCTGGACATCCCGGCCGACGCGTTCGACACCGAGTGCGAGTTCTGGGCCGGGCTCACCGGCTGGCCGCGGCGGCGTACCTCGGACGAGTTCGTCAACCTGGCGCGTCCGGCTCACCTGCCGTTGCGGATTCTTCTGCAGCGACTGGGATCCGACGATGCCGGCCCGACCCGGGCGCACGCCGACCTGGCCTGTGACGACCGGCCAGCCGAGGTGGAGCGGCACACCGAGCTGGGTGCCGAACTGATCTTGGTCGCCGAGCACTGGACCACGCTGCGCGACCCGGCCGGGCTGGTGTACTGCGTCACCGACCGCGACCCGTTCCGGGACTAGGTTTACCTCCCCAACCGTCGACGGGCTACCGCTGACGCTCCCACTTGAGCGGTCGCTCAAAACCTGCTGTAATTGAGCGGACGCTCAAATAAGCGGAGGACGAGGTGCGGACATGGGCACGGATGAGTTGCGGTACCGCTTCCTGCTGATCGGACGGGCCATCTACCTGAGCACGCTCTGGGGCATGGTGTTCGGTGGCGCCGCCGATGTGGCACTGGGCTTGGCCTACGCCTCGGAGGGCGGGCTGGTCTACCTCGTGTTCATTCAGTTCGCCTTCATGGTCGGCGGTATCGTCGGCTCGGCCAGCGGCGCGGTGGCCGGGCTGGCGCTGGCGCTCAGCGGGCGGCGGGTGATCCGTCGGATGCCCTACGCCCGGCTGGTCACCGGCAGCGCCGCGACAGTGGTTCCGCTGGTCCTCGCCTGGTACCTGCAACACGCACAGCCCTTGCTGCGCTCGAATATCTGGCTCGGGGTGGGCTCAGCAGTGGCGGTAGCGGCGGCCGGAGTGGCCGCGGCGCTGTTCACCCCGCGGGTCGTCAACGGATCACCACCGCCCGGTGGTGCTGGCGTGCCCCTGCCGGTCCGGCCGGCGCCCGCCCCGCCGGTGCCACTCGCCCCAGCCGGGCCCGGCTCGCTGGCCGGCGATTCCCCATTACCGCGAAGGCTGATCGTCGGCCGGGGCGTAGGTTGGGGTATCATCGGTGGCACGGTGCTCGGTGCCTTCACCTGGGTGGTGTGGTGCGTGCAGTTCGGCGAGGTGAAGCCACTGGCTCTCGTCGGATTCGCCGCGCTGTTCGGCGCTGCAGTCGGCGGCTGCCTGGGCCTGGTGGCCGGGCTGGTGCTGGCGCTGGCCGGCAGCTGGGCGGTCCGGCCGATGTACCGGGCCCAGCTGATCACCGGCGGGGTGGTGACGGCGCTGCTGTTGGTGCTGCTGCACATCAGCCGGGTGGACACGCTCTGGGGCTTCACCCTGTATCTCAACCCGAGCCTGGCGGTGGCGGCCGCGCTCGCCGCCGTGCTGCTGACCCCGTGCATCATCACCGGCATGCCCGAGCACCGGGACTGGAGATGGCCGGGAGGCCGGTCCGGATGACCCGCACGGCCACACCGATGTCGCTACCCGTGCCATGACCCGGACCGGGTCGTGCCGCCCTACACTGCCTGCATTGAGCACGCGCTCAAGAACGGCGCGGGCGGCTGAGGACGAGGAGTGCCTACCGGTGAGTGGCGACACCCGCGAACGGCTGCTGGCCGGCACCATCGCGGCCTTGCGGGACAAGGGGATCGCCGGCACCTCGGCCCGGTCCATCGCCGCGGCGGCCGGCGTCAACCAGGCACTGGTCTTCTACCACTTCGGCAGCGTGGACGAGCTGATCATCGCCGCCTGCCAGAGCGCGACCCGGGAGCGGGTGGCGCTGTACGCCGACCGGTTCGCCGACGTCACGTCACTGCGCGAGCTGCTCACCATCGGGCAGGATCTGCACGAGGCTGAGCGGGCCGCCGGCAACACCCGGGTGCTGGCCCAGGTGCTGGCTGCCGCCCAGCAGAACGCCATCCTGGCCGAGGCGGCCAAGCAGGCGTTCGGCTTGTGGATCACCGAGATCGAGCTGACCCTGCGCCGGATCCTCGCCGGCAGCCCGATCAAGGCCGCGCTCGACATCCCGGGCCTGGCCCGGGCGATCGCGGCCGCGTTCATCGGCCTGGAGCTGTACGAGGCGGCCGACCCGGACGCGTCCCGGCATGCCATGGCCGCACTCGGCCAGCTGGCGATCCTGACCGACGTGCTCGACGACCTCGGCCCGGTCGCCCGCCGGGCACTGGCCGCCCGGTTGCGCCGCAGCCAGGCGGCCCGCACCGGCACGACGCGCTGAGTTCTGTCTGCGCGGCGCAAGATCTGGGACGATGGAACGATGCCGCTCTACCGTGACGAAGCCGTGGTGCTGCGCGTCCACAAGCTGGGCGAGGCGGACCGGATCGTCACGCTGCTGACCCGCCGGCACGGCCGGATCCGGGCGGTCGGCAAGGGGGTGCGGCGCACCACCTCCCGCTACGGCGCCCGGCTCGAGCCCGGCAGCCACATCGACGTGCAGTTGCACACCCGCACCGCGGTGCCGGACGCCGAGCGCGGGCATCCGCGCAACCCCGGCCTGGACCTGATCACCCAGGTCGAGTCGGTGGACAACTACGGCGCCCGGCTGTCGGCCGACTACCCGGCCTGGACCGCGGCGGTGGCGATCTGCGAGACCGCCGAGCGGCTCACCGCCGAGGAGGGCGAGCCCGCGCTGCGGCAGTACCTGCTGGTGGTGGGTGCGCTGCGCTCGCTGGCCGACCGCGAGCACGAGGCCACCATGATCCTGGACGCCTTCCTGATCCGGTCGATGTCGCTGGCCGGCTGGGAGCCGGCGCTGGCCGAGTGCGCGGTGTGCTCGGCGCCCGGCCCACACGGCGCCTTCAACGTGCCGGCTGGCGGGGTGGTCTGCCTGAACTGCCGGCCGCCGGGCTCGGTGCGTCCCCAGGTCGGCTCGCTGGCGCTGATGGCGGCGCTGCTGTCCGGCGACTGGGCCGGCGCCGATGCCGCCGCGGCGGACCTGCGCCGCGAGGCCAGCGGCCTGATCGCCGCCCACCTGCAGTGGCACCTGGAGCGCGGCATCCGCTCGCTGCCGCTGGTGGACCGCTGAGCTGGGGAAGCCGCGCCGGCGTCAAGTAACCCGCAGGAGCGGCACGCCGGGCAGGTTTATTGCCGTGGAATGTGAGAAAGCTCAGGCCGGGCGATGCAAATCCAGAACTCTGCTTGAGGCTATTTACACGGATTACAAATCTTTTCCTTTTGTGCCCGAATAGCTGAATTTTCTTGCTAGCGTGCGCTCCGCTTATTACGCGTTGCTTCCGCCACTCAGTGGCTTTGAAGCATTAGTGGGGGTCTGGCCATGCGCATTCGTTTCCGTTCCTCGCGCTCGGCAGGAATTGCCGAGCTGACCGTGGCCGCCATGGTCGCCAGCCTGCTGTCCGTGGTGGGCGCGGCGCCCGCCAGCGCCGGCGGCGGGGCCAGCCTCGACCTGACTAAGACCGTCACCAGTACTGGGGTGGTCCCCACGTTGGCGGCTACCCTCGCGGTCGACCGGTCCACCGCGATCCCTGGCGACCAGCTCAGCTACACCGCCCGGGTCACCAATACCGGTGCGGTCCTGACCTTGAGGGGCTCGTACTCCGCCACTGAGAGCGCCGATTCACCCGGCACGCTCACCGACTGGTACGACGACGTCGAGTACCACGACCCGGCGACGAAGGTCTGGATCCCACTAGGTGGCTACCAGGCCACGAGCCCCACCTGGACACCGGCGGTGCCGTCCCCCGCCACCACCGGCCTCGCCGTGGACACGACGCCGATCGCGGCGTCCGGAGTCACCTATCCGGGTTCGGGCGACCACCTGCTCGGCACGGTGATCGGCGCCGGCAAGAAGGCCAGCTGGTCCTACACCGCTCAGCTCACCCTGACCGCCGCGCAGGCCGGCGTGCTGACCGATCCCAAGCGCAGTGACGGGATTCGCAACGTGGTGCACGTCGAGGTGTCGCCGCGCGACCCGAAGAACGGCCAGCCCTACACCTACCGCACCGAGTTCGCCAACCCGTTCGCGGCCGGGGCGCCCGCGATCACCGGGGTGTCGGTCGCGTTCTCGCTGCCGGACGGCAGCACCCGGACGGTGGACCAGGCCACCGTGCCGGCGTTGGCGAAGATCGCCGTCGGCGACAGCGTGAACGTGCCGACGAAGTGGACGGTGCCCACCCTCGCGCTGCCCGGGGCGAGCGAGGCGGACGCGGCGTACCTGAGCCGTCTCGCGGCAGCGGAAGGCAGCGTGCTGAGCGCCAGTGCCACCGCTTCCGGATCAGGCGGCGGCACCACGTGCACCGCGACCGCCCCGCCGGTCAGCACCGTCGAGCATCTGCCGATCGTCAGCGTCGGCAAGTCCGGCCCGGCCACCGTGGACGCGGGCGCCACCGGTCACTACCAGCTGCCGCTGCAGAACACTGGCGGCGCGAGCGCAACCGGGATCGCGCTGACCGACACGGTTCCCGCTGGGGGAACGGCCATCGTGTCCGGAGCGCCGGGCAGCCTGGCCGCGGGCGCCGGGGCAACTCCGACGGCCGCCTTCGCGGTGCCTGACGACCAGCCGGACGGGCCGCTCACCGACACCGCCCAGGTGCGCTGGACCGACGCCAACGGCAACGGCTACGGACCGGTGTCGGCGAGCTTCACCACCACCGTGCAGTCCTCGCTGGTCGGCGCGACGCTGACGCTGTCGCCTGAATTGGCCGGGCCGAACGTGGTCGGCACCGACCAGGTGCTGACCGCCACCCTGCTCGACCGCAACGGGAAGCCGGTGCCCAACATCGCGGTCACCCTCACCGTCACCGGCACCAACCCGGTCACCGGGACGGTCACCACCGGCAGCACCGGAGTTGCCACCTTCCACTACGCGGGCAAGGCGGCCGGGCTCGACACCGCACAGGCCGAGGCGACGGCAGGCACCGTGCACGTCCAGTCGAACACCGCCCAGATCGGCTGGGTGAGCCCGATCGCGCCGATCGGCACGACCAGCGTGGACGGCCGGTTCTTCACCGAGCCCAGCAGCGCCACCACCTTCGTGGCCAAGCCCGGCGACGTGCCGACGTTCGGCCAGACGTTCCCGAATCTCGCGTTCAACCCGTCGGCCGCGGCACTGCCGCACAACCTGACCGGCGTCACCACCAGCACGCATCCCTTCACCGACGTCACCACCGACCTGATGGGCAACGGGGTCGGAGCGATCGTGGCGCAGGGCAACGGCAAGCAGGCCGGCGGCACCGGCATGACCTCGTTCGACGCGGTGTTCACCGCCGACTTCGTGGTGGCCAAGCCGGGCGACGTCACGTTCCGGTTCGACTACGACGCCGGCTTCCTGTTCGGCATCGGCGGCGGCGCGACGAGGGTCAACGGCAGCTACGAGAACACACCGGCTTCGAACCGCTCGGCGTTCGAGAACTACCCGTTGGCCGGCGCGGACAACCGACCGAGCAACGCGGTGCACACCACCACCGTCACCGTGCACTTCCCGAGCGCCGGCTCCTACCCGTACGAGGTCGACTACACCGAAGCGGGTGGCCCGACGCTCAGCCTGGTGATGTCCACCGTCTCATTCACCGCCGACACCTCCGGCATCACCGCTTATGTCGGCTACGCCGATGGCCTGCGGCCGGGCGGCAGCGCCTTCCCGTTCCCGTGGAGCGGTTCGCCCAACACGGTCTTCGTGGGCTGCCAGGGCAACTGCGAGTTCGACGGCGGCGCGGTCCGGCTGGACAACACCACCGGGCACGCGATCACCATCAACTCGCTGACCGTCGACATCGGGCCGAACTGCCGGTTCGCGATCTGGCCGGCCGACCGGCAGTTGCCGGACGGGCAGACGGCGATCTACACCCAGATGATCTCGGGCGCCGACAGCGGCTGCCCGAGGAACGGCTCCTTCGACACCTCGGACGCGCCGTTCATCACCTGCAACCCCACCCACATCACTCCGCACATCACCTTCACCATCGACGGGCAAGCCCACTCCTTCGACGACACCGACCAGATCCTCAACACCAAGGGCATCGACCCACCCAGCTGTGGTGCCGGCAATGAGACCCATCCGTGGACCCGGATCGGCGGCGACGGAGTGGGCATCAACACCCCGCTGCCACCAGCGGGCAGCGTGGTGCTGAGCCCGCTGGCCGGCGGCACCGCCAAGGTGACTTCGGTGCAGGCAGACGCCGGTACCGCCCAGAGCTTCCGCGTTGACGTGCTGGACGCCTCCGGGCTGCCGGTCGGCAACGCCCCGGTGGACCTTGCTGTCACCGGCGCGCATCCCGGGCACGTGTACGGCACCACCGGCGCAGACGGAACCACCGAACTGTCCTACACCGCATCCTCGGCCGGTGACGACAGCGTCCAGGCGATCACGTTCTTCAGCGGGATGCGCACCCTGTCGGGCACCGTCTCCGTGCACTGGACGCTGCCGGCCGGCACGGTTCCCGATCCTGGCAACCCGGGCCAGACACTGCCCGCCTCGCCGCCGACGATCACCGCTGCCACCCCGGCGGACGGCACCCGGGTGACCGCCCCTGTCCCGGTGCAGGCCACTATCACGCCACCGGACGGCGAGACCATCACCTCCTGGCAGGTGACCTACCAGGCCGTGTCGCCCGGCTCGCCCAAGGTCACACTGGCCCACGGCGACGGGTCTCCGCCGGACACTCTGGCGACCTTCGACCCCACGGTGCTGGCCAACGACACCTACACGGTGACGGTGTCGGCCACCTCCAGCGGCGGCGGCGTGCAGTCGACCTCGACCACCCTGGCAGTCGACGGCAACCTCAAGCCCGGCCGCTACCAGACGTCGTACAAGGACGTCGACGTGTCAGTGAACGGGTTGCCGATGCAGGTGCTGCGCACCTACGACAGCACCGACAAGCGCGTGGGTGACTTCGGGGTGGGCTGGCAGGTATCCGTCGGCAACTTCCGGATCTCGGCCAACCGCACGCTGGGCGCCGGCGGCTGGACCGAATATCCGACGCAGTGCAGCTTCTTCGGTTGCGTCTACGCATTCAAGAGTTCCGTGCCGCACGTGGTGACGGTCACCTTCCCCGACCAGCATCAGGAGCGGTTCAATTTCACCCCGTCCGGTGGGTTCTCCGCGTTCTACTTCCTCGGCGCGGCGGCCTTCACGCCCGTCCCGGGCAGTGGCAGCACCTCGACGCTGGAGGCACTGGACAACGAAATCAGCTACGACTTCGCCGGCAACATCGACGAGGGCCTGTTCGGTGCTCTCTACTCGCCGACCAGGTTCAGGCTGACCACCCGGGACGGCCGGGCCTTCGTCCTGGACACCGGTACCGGACTGGTGTCCGAGACGGACCCGAACGGCAACTCGGTCACGGTGGACGCTACCGGCGTGCACGCCTCGACGGGTGTGTCCATCACCTTCGACAAGGACGGCGCCGGCCGCATCACCCGGATCACCGAGCCCGGCGGGCAGACCATCGACTACAGCTACTCGCCAGCCGGCGACCTGGCCGGCGTGCACTACCCGGACGGTTTCGACACCGGTTACCAGTACAACGCCCAGCACGATCTGACCGGGTCCACCGGCGACAACGGCCGGGCACTGTCCACCATCGAGTACGACGCTGCCGGGCGCGTTGTCGCGATCTCCGACGGCGCGGGCAACCGCACACCCCTCGACAGCGACGTCGCCGGTCGGCAGCAGGTGGTGCACGACCCGAACGGGCAGTTGACCACCGTCTACACCTTCGACGATCTCGGCGACGTGCTGCAGAAGGACCAGGTCTTCGGAACCACCACCCGGACTACCAAGTTCAGCTACGACCGGTTCGGGCGGGTCACCGATCTGTTGGATCCGCAGCAGCATCACCAGATCTGGGTCTACGACGAGACGGACACCGCCGCCAACGGCAACCTGCTCAGCCACACCGATGCCAACGGCCGCACCACTCGCTACGCCGGCTACGACGTGCACGGGCATGCCAGCACGGTGACCGGGCCGGACGGTGTGGCCCTCGCCACCTTCAACTACGACCCGACCACCGGGAAGCTGCTCAGCTCGCAGCGGCCAGGTTCACCGCCCTCGGCCTTCACCTACTACCCCAACGGCCAGCTCAAGACCTCGACCGATCCGGCCGGACGCACCCTCACCTACACCTACAACAGCGCGGGATACCGGACCTCGAGCTTCGACGCGCTCGGGCACCGGACCAGCTACGTCCCCGATGCCAACGGTCGCGACACCTCGGTGACGGATGCCTCGAACAACACCACCCACTACACCTACGACGGCGCCGGAAACGTGATCTCGGTGACCGATCCCAGCGGCGTCACCCAGAGCTTCCACTACAACGACCGCGGCCTGCTCGATCGGGCCAGCGACCCGGCCGCGGCGACCACCTACGTATACAACGATGCCGGCCTGGTCCAGCAGCGCATCGACCGCAACGGCGCGGTGACCAGCTACGAGTACGACGCCGCCGGCAAACTGACCAAGGAGGTACGTCCCGCAAACGACGTGACGTCCTACCGGTACGACGCGCTGGAGCGGCTGGTGGAGACCGACAACGCCAGCGCCGAGGTCACCTTCGACTACGACGACTCCGGCAAGGTGGTACGGCAGGTGAGTTGCGCGCCGCAGGCCGCGCATGCGGCCTGCACTGCCGCCGGCACCCCGAGCCAGCAGCCGACGGCACAGTTCGACTACGGCTGGAGCGAGGACGGCCAGCAGGCTTCGGTCACCGGGCCGGGCGGCACGACGCGCTATCACTACGACGGCAACGGCCGGCTCGCCGAGGCCATCGACCCGGCCGGGCACTCGGTCACCTATCACTTCGACGGACAGAGCCGGGTGTCGTCGACCGACTTGCCGAACGGCGTGGTGGATGCGTTCAGCTACGACTCGTCCAGCCTGCTGACCGGCCGGGACGCCAGCAGCGGCACGACGGCCATCGCGCAGAGCGACTACACCATCGACCCGGTGACCGCGCGCCGGAGTTCGATGACCGACCTGGATGGCGCCAGCAGCTACACCTACCAGGACAACGGCTTCCTGAGCCAGGCAACGCACTCGACCGGGTCCGGGTTGGCCGAGGAGGATTACACCTACGACGGCGCCGGAAACGTCACCTCGACCACCGATCTGCCGGCGGCACAGCTGACCTATCAGGCGGGCCGGCTGACCCAGTTCGGTGGCACGGCGCTGGACTACGACGCCGAGGGCAATCTGACCTCCAAGACCGATACGGCCACTTCCGCGATCACCCGCTACCACTGGAACGTCGACCACGAGCTGACCTCGGTCGACCTGCCGGACGGCAGCACGGTGCGGTATTCCTATGACCCGCTGCACCGGCGGGTGCAGAGCGCCCAGGGCAGCCAGGTGACCCGCTACGCCTGGGAGGCCTTCAACCTGGCCGCGGTGTACGACGCCGCGAACCACCTGGTGACCTCCTACGTCACGCTGCCCACCGGCGCCGACGCCACCGATGTCGCGGTCCCGGCCGAGGTGCTGGAACGCACCGACGCACACGGCACGTCCTACTTCGTGCACGACGGATCCGACTCCACCACCGCGCTGACCGACGCCACCGGCGCCGTGACATCCCGCTACCGCTACAACACCGCCGGGCTACCGGGCAGCACCAACGGCTCGGAGGCCGGCTACACCTGGATCGGTGCCCAGTACGACCCCTCGACCGGGCTCTACTACCTGGCCGACCGCTACTACGACCCGGCCACCGGCCGCTTCATCTCCGAAGACCCGGCCTCGGCGCAGTACTACAACCCGCCGCTGGGACGGTGGACGCATGCCACCCCGGCTGCCGCCGTAGCCCATCCGGTCAGCTTCAACCGCTACGCCTACGCCGGGAATGATCCGATCAACTCGGCCGATCCCAGCGGAGACGGTTTCAAGCCGCTGGCCGCCGCCCTCGCGTGCGCGATCACCCTCGCCAATGCCAGCGGACTAGCGACAGGCACCCCGTATGAGGAACCGCTCAAGCAGGTAGCCGAGTGCATCGAGGAGATCGTCGATGATTTGAAGGAGCGCAGGGAGGCGATAGAGCTGGCGGAGGAGATCGCCGAAGCCGACAGCGAACCGGTTGCCGCCTTCATCGAAGGCGCTATCGAGGAGGAACTCGTCGAGATCATCGAGATCTCGATCGAGATCACCATCGCCGAAGAGTTCTGATCCGGTGGCCGCGGTCGGCGGGTTCTAGCTGAGCCCGCCCGACCGCAGCCGGTCCTGCCGGTGGGCCCGCAGCCGCTGGAACGTGGCGCCGCGCTCCTGCGTATACGGCGTGCGGGTCACCTCCAGCAGCCATTCGAACAGCATCCGCTCCTCGGACTCCGGCAAGGCCTGCCGGCTCGCCCGTTCACAGCGGACAGCGGCATAACTGTGCGCCGTCATCGGCCGGTCCGGCTTGTCGAGCATCGCCTGGCCGCCCGGATCGGCCAACGACGAGGCGTAGCCGGTCGCGCTCGACCTGAGCCGCTCGTCGAAAACCTGTCCTCGCACGATCAGCCATCGCAGCAGGTGACCGGACAGGTAACCGGCATGGTGGTACACGGTCTCGCCCGGGTTGGGAGCAACTCGGGCCGGACCGGCCTCCAGCAAGCCTGCCAGCATGCCCGCCCTGGTGTCCTTGTCGCCGGGTTGTGCCTGCTCGGAGCGTAATTCCCTCTGCAGGGCCTGGATCACCTCGTCAAGTTCTGTCATGGGTGTGCTCCCGGTACCCTCCGCCGCACCCGGGCCGGCCTGATGATAGCCAGACGTCATATCAGCCGGCTTCCTGCGCACGGCGCCATGTTCTCAAACCCGCCACTGCCGAGCCAGGTGCCCTGGTACTCGTCCGCCGTACTACGGTGGCCTGCATGCCCGCTCGCCGCTCGTCCTGGCCGGACCCGCCGCCGCACCCCAGCGGAGCCCGGCCACCGGACCTTCCGGCCAGCCTGCTGCCCAGGCACGTCGCGATCGTGATGGACGGCAACGGCCGGTGGGCCAACAGCCGTGGCCTGCCTCGCACCGAGGGGCACCGGGCCGGCGAGGCGGCCCTGATGGACGTGCTGTTCGGGGCGATGGAGCTCGGCGTGCCGGTGATCTCGGCCTACGCCTTCTCCACCGAGAACTGGCGGCGTTCACCGGACGAGGTCCGGTTCCTGATGGGCTTCAACAAGGAGGTGATCCGGCGCCGCCGCGACGAGCTGAACAGCTACGGCGTGCGGATCCGGTGGGCCGGCCGCCGGCCGCGGCTGTGGCGCAGCGTCATCGACCAGCTGGAGGACGCCGAGCAGTTCACCGAGCGCAACGACCGGCTGACCCTACAGTTCTGCGTCAACTACGGCGGCCGGGCCGAGGTGGCCGACGCCGCCCGGCGGATCGCCGAGCTGGCCGCGGCCGGCCGGATCGATCCGGCCCGGATCGACGAGAAGATGTTCGCCCGCTACCTCGACGAGCCCGATCTGCCCGACGTCGACCTGTTCCTGCGCACCTCCGGCGAGCAGCGCACCTCGAACTTCCTGCTGTGGCAGTCGGCCTATGCCGAGCTGATGTTCCTCGACACCCCGTGGCCGGACTTCGACCGCCGGCACTTCTGGGCCGCCTGCGCCAGCTACGCCGCGCGCGACCGCCGGTTCGGCGGGGCGGTCGACGCCACCGCGGCGGAGCCCCTCGGCGCGGAGGCCCTCAGTGCGGACGACACCGGCGCCGAAGCCACCAGCATGGAGGCCACCGGCACCCCGGCGGTGGCCACCGAGGCCGGTGCCTCGTGATCGCGCTGCTGCAGTTCCGTCCGGACCCGTCCGGAGAAGCCGGCGATTTCCAGGCCGAGCAGTTCCAGGAGCAGGCCGAGCAGGCGCTGCGGCTGCTGGCCGAGCGGCCGGGCTTCGTGCGCGGCTCGGTCGGCCGGGCCACCGACGACGCCGGCAGCTGGCTGCTGTTCACCGAGTGGGAGTCGGTGGGCGCCTATCGGCGGGGCCTGGGCGGCTACCAGGTCAAGCTGCTCGCCACCCCGCTGCTGTCCCAGGCGCTCGACCAGCCGAGCGCGTTCGAAGAACTGCTGCGCATCGAGGCCGACGGCGAGGAGACCAGCCGGCCCAGCGACCGGGCCGACGACGCGGACTGGACGAGCCGGTAACCGGCGCTCGCCCTGATCCAGAGCCTAGATCCGCCAGATGTCGGCCGCGATCTCGCGCATCCGCTCGCTGAACCGCCCGTCCGGGCTGGCCTCGGCGAGCAACCCCCGCAGCGCGGCTTCGAAGTCGGAGATCCGGTCGCCGAACAGGTGCGGCGCGGCGCTGGACAGCGAGAACACGCTGGCCACCACCTCGTCGGCGCTGCGGCTGACCACCGAGCCCGGCACCTCGATCCGGGTGCAACCTCCGAAGCCGGCGGCCCGGTAGATCCCGGCCTCGACGCGTCCCCGGCCCGCCTCGTCGACCGGCAGGTCCGGCAGGATGCCCTGGCCGGCGCGGCGCCGGGGGCCCAGGAAGCGCCTGACCAGCTCGGCGATCTCCCGCCGCGGCGGCCTTGGAAAAGGCAGCGGCTGGCCGTCGGATACCCCTTCGTGCGTGGTGGCGTGCACGTGCACCAGGACGCCGCCGGAGCCGAGCACGCCGCGCAGCCGGCGAGCCACCAGGGCCCGATCCATCCAGTGGAAGGACTGGGCCAGGGTCACCACCCGGAACGGCCCGAGATCGGCGGGTAGGTCCTCGGCCCGCAGGTTCACCCAGTCGACATTGCGAATTCCGGCCGCGCCGGCCTGCCGGGCCGCCTCGGCCAGCATCCCGGCGTCGGCGTCCAGGCCGGTCGCCCGTTCGAACCACGGCGCGAGCGGCAGGGTGAGCGAGCCCGGCCCGCAGCCGACGTCGAGCAGCCGGCCGGTGCCGTCCAGGGCGAGCTCGGCGGCCAGGGCGTCGACCAGCTCCCGGGGGTAGGGCACCCGGCCCCGGACGTAGTGGCCGGCGCTGCCGGCGTACAGCGACGGGTCCCAGAACCAACCTGCCCAGCCCGGCTCGCCCACCGGACCAGTATGTCCGGCCCCCGCGCCCGGCACCTCGGGCGCCGTCACGTCCGGGCGGTAGTTTGGAACGGCTGGCGCGACCGAAGACGAGAACCGGTGTGAGGTGAGGACCCTGGCGGCGACCGAGTCGGAGCTGACCGCGGCGCCCGGCACCGACCCGGGAGAGCGCCGCCCCCCGGAGCCGCGCGAGAGCCGCTGGTCGTCCGCCCGCACCCTGACGATCGTCCGGCGCGCTGCCATCACCGTCTGGGCGCTGGTGCTGCTCTACTGGTTCTTCCGGGTCGGCATCACCTTCGACCGCAACACCCTGCTGCTCTACGTCTGCGCCGGGCTGTTCGCCGCCAGCATCGGCCGGCGCAGAACGACGCACGTGCTGCGCGACTGGCTGCCCTTCGCCGCGGTGCTGGTGGTCTACGACCTGTCCCGGGGCGCGGCCGACGCGCTGGGCCGGCCTACCGAGTGGCATCTGCAGCTCGACTTCGACCGCCGGCTGTTCGCAGGTACAGAACCGACGGTCTGGCTGCAGTCGCACCTGAAGGAGCCGTTCCCGCCCTGGTGGGAGGTGGGGGTGAGCCTGGTCTACGTCTCCTACTTCCTGGCCCCTTGGGCGGTGGCGGGGGTGCTGTGGCTGCGGGACCGGCAGGCCTGGCGCCGGTTCGCGATCCGGTTCGTCACCATCTCCTTCATCGGGCTGGCCGGCTTCATCGCCTTTCCGGCCGCACCGCCGTGGGCGGCCTCGCAGTGCACGGCGGCCGAGGTGGTGGGCGGTCCGTCGGACCCGCCCTGCATCGACGCCGAGGTGGGGACGCTGACCACCGGCGGCATGCTGGGCAAGGTGCACCCCAGCCACGGCGGCGCCGCCGCGTACGCCGAGCGGATCGGCACCCGGGGCTGGAACAAGCTGGGCATTCCCCAGGCCAAGGCGCTGATCGACGAGGGGCAGGCCGGCTCCAACCAGGTGGCGGCGGTGCCCTCGCTGCACGCCGCCATCTCGGGCCTGATGACGGTGTTCTTCTGGCCCCGGGTCCGGCGCCGGTGGCGGCCGCTGCTGGCCGCCTACTCCCTGGCGATGGCCTTCTCGCTGGTGTACTCCGCCGAGCACTACGTCTTCGACATCCTGCTGGGCTGGCTGGTGACCGTCGTGGTCTCGGCCGGCTTCACCCGCTGGGAGCGCCGCCGGGCCGACCGGTCCGCCGGCTCCGGCCCGTCCGGCGCTGGCGAGAAGCCGCTGGCCGCTACCGATACCCTGGGAGGGTCCCTGCCCGGCCGTCCGGAGATGGAGAACCGCAGTGCCCGTTGATCGCAATGACGCCGTCGTCAGCCTGTCGAAGCGCCGTGGCTTCGTCTTTCCGGCTGCCGAGATCTACGGCGGCACCCGGTCGGCGTGGGACTACGGCCCGCTGGGCGTGGAGCTGAAGGAAAACCTGCGCCGGCAGTGGTGGAAGGCGATGGTGACCGGCCGCGACGACATCGTCGGCCTGGACTCCTCGGTGCTGCTGCCGCCGGCGGTGTGGGAGGCCTCCGGGCACCTGGCCACCTTCTCCGACCCCCTGACCGAGTGCACCTCCTGCCACAAGCGCTACCGGGCCGACCACCTGGAGGAGGACTACCAGCGCAAGAAGGGCCGGCTGCCCGAGCATGGCCTGGCCGACATCAGCTGCCCGAACTGCGGCAACCGCGACACCTGGACCGAGCCCAAGCAGTTCTCCGGAATGCTCAAGACGCACCTCGGCCCGGTGGAGGACGAATCGGGCCTGGCGTACCTGCGCCCGGAGACCGCGCAGGGCATCTTCCTCAACTTTCTCAACGTGATGACCACCGCGCGCAAGAAGCCGCCGTTCGGCATCGCCCAGACCGGCAAGTCCTTCCGCAACGAGATCACGCCGGGCAACTTCATCTTCCGGACCCGCGAGTTCGAGCAGATGGAGATGGAGTACTTCGTCGAGCCCGGCACCGACGAGCAGTGGCACGAGTACTGGATCGACGCTCGCTGGGACTTCTACGTCGGGCTCGGCATGAACCCGGACAACATGCGCCGCTACGAGCACCCCAAGGAGAAGCTGTCCCACTACGCCAAGCGGACCGTCGACATCGAGTACCGGTTCAACTTCGGCGGCAAGGAGTTCGACGAGCTGGAGGGGATCGCCAACCGCACCGATTTCGACCTGTCCACCCACTCCGAGCACTCCGGGGTGGACCTGAGCTACTTCGATCAGGAGAAGAACGAGCGCTGGAAGCCCTACGTCATCGAACCGGCGGCGGGGCTGACCCGGGCGACGCTGGCGTTCCTGCTCGACGCCTACACCGAGGACGAGGCGCCCAACACCAAGGGCGGCATGGACAAGCGCACCGTGCTCCGGTTCGATCCGCGGCTGGCGCCGGTCAAGGTCGCGGTGCTGCCGCTGTCCCGGCACGCCGACCTGTCGCCGGTCGGCCGGGACCTCGCCGGCCAGCTGCGCCAGCACTGGAACGTCGAGTACGACGAGACCCAGGCGATCGGCAAGCGCTACCGCCGCCAGGACGAGATCGGCACCCCGTTCTGCGTCACCGTCGACTTCGACACCCTGGACGACCAGGCGGTGACAATCCGGGAGCGCGATTCGATGGCGCAGGAGCGGGTGGCGCTGGACAAGGTCTCGGACTACCTGGCGCCCAAGCTGATCGGCTGCTGAGTATGACCGCCGTGCTGACGCCGGTGGCGGCGCCGCTGCGGCTCGGCGAGCGGATCGTCGTCGAGCCGCCGGTGGTGCTCGCGCCGCTGGCCGGCATCACCAACGTGGCGTTCCGTCGGCTGTGCCGGGAGTACGGGGCGGGTCTCTACATCTCGGAGATGATCACCTCCAGGGCGCTGGTGGAGCGCAACCCCAAGACCATGCGGATGGTCACCTTCGCCGCCGACGAGACGCCCCGCTCGATCCAGCTGTACGGGGTGGACCCCGACATCGTGGCCCGCGCGGTGCGGATGATCGTGGCCGAGGACCTGGCCGACCACGTCGACCTGAACTTCGGCTGCCCGGTGCCCAAGGTGACCCGGCGCGGTGGCGGTTCGGCGTTGCCGTGGCGGATCAACCTGTTCTCCGACCTGGTCTCTGCCGCCGTGAGAGCGGCCGACGGGCAGCTGCCGGTGACGGTGAAGATGCGGCTGGGCATCGACGCCGACCACCTCACCTATCGCGATGCCGCGCTGCGCGCCCAGGACGCCGGGGTGGCCTACGTCGCGCTGCACGGCCGGACCGCCGCCGACTTCTACGGCGGCCAGGCGTCCTGGGAGCCGATCGCCGAGCTCGCCGGGCTGCTCGACATCCCGGTGCTGGGCAACGGCGACATCTGGGAGGCCGCCGACGCGGTCCGGATGGTGCGCCAGACCGGCTGCGCCGGGGTGGTGGTGGGCCGTGGGTGCCTGGGCCGGCCGTGGCTGTTCGGTGACCTGGCGACCGCGTTCGCCGGCCGGCAACAGCTGCACCTGCCGGGCCTGGACCAGGTCGCCGCGGCGATGTACCGGCATGCCGAGCTGCTGGCCGACTGGCTCGGCGAGGAGCGCGGCGTGGTCGACTTCCGCAAGCATGTGGCCTGGTATCTCAAGGGATTCTCGGTCGGCAGCGAGCTGCGGATGGCGATGGCACAGGCGTCCGGGCTGGCCGAGCTGGCCGGGCTACTGGCCAAGCTGGACCAGAGCCAGCCGTACCCGACCGGAGTGCTCGGCCAGCCGCGCGGCCGCACCACCGGGGCCCGCCGGGTCACCCTGCCGGAGGGGTGGCTGGCCGACCGGGAGTCGCGCGAGGTGCCGTTCGGGGCGGAACTGGCCGACTCCGGCGGCTGAGCGACTCGGTGAGCGCTCAGCATCTGGCACGCTGACCGCATGGATCTCGAGAGCGGCGCGGGCCTGCTGCACCGGCTGACCTGCTACACCCCCGACCAGGACTGGGACGTGCCGGTCGACGACCCCCGGCTCCGGCACGACCTGGAACCGAACGACCTGGAGACCATCCCGCCGCCGGTCAAGCAGTACGGCGCCGGCCTGCCGGTCATCGCGTTGCCGCGCGAGCTGCCGGACCCGGGCGTCAGCGCCGCCGCGGTGCTGGCCGGCGTCCCGGCTCCGCGCCAGCCCCTCGACGCCGCGCAGCTCGGCCGGATCCTCTACTTCGGCGCGGGCGTGGTCCGGACGTCGGACCGCAACGGGCGCACGTTCCTGTTCCGGGCTGCGGGCTCGGCCGGCGGCCGGTTCCCGCTGGAGGTCTATGCCAGCACCCGCGACATCGAAGGGGTGCCGGACGGCGTGCACTGGTACGACCCGGTCGAGCATGCCCTGGTGCAGGTCGGTCCCGCGCCGGACGGCGAGGCCAGCACGCTGGTGGTCACCGGGATTCCGTGGCGGACCGGGTGGCGCTACGCCGAGCGGGGCTGGCGGCACCTGTACTGGGACGCCGGCACCGCGCTGTCCCAGCTGATCGCCGCGGCCGACAGCATCGGCGCCGGGCCTCGGCTCCGCACCCGGTTCCCGGATGCCGCGATCGCCGGCCTGGTGGGCGCCGACGGCGTGCACGAGTACCCGCTCGCGCTGGTGAGCCTCGGCGACGGGACGCCGGCCACCCGGGCAACCGGTCCGGCCACCCCCGGCAGCCTGCCCGCGGTCGAGTTTCCGCTGTGCACGCAAGCCCAACGGGCCGGCGACAGCGACTCCGACGGCCCGGCGTGGCCGGTCGGCCCGGTGCTGGCCAGCACCTCTGAATCAGTCCCCGACTCACCCGGGCTGGACGAGGTGATCCTGCGGCGCGGCTCGCAGCGGCTGATGGACCGCAACGTCGAACTGCCGCGCCGGCTGCTGGACTGGCCGATGCGCGCGGCGATGCGCGGCATCGAGGTGCCGCACTGGGTGGTGGTGCACGGGGTGGCCGGCACCGCCCCCGGCATCTACCGCTGGCCCGACCTCGACACCCCGCAGCGGCAGGCCGAGCTGCGCGACGAGCTGTTGCGGGTCTGCCTGGACCAGTACCTGGCCGCGGATGCCGGCTACGTGGTGATCGGCGCGATCGACGGCGCCGAGCTGGACGACCGGGGTTACCGGGAGGCCCAGCTGGCGGCCGGCCTGGTCGAAGGACGGCTGCACCTGGCGGCGTACGCGCTCGGGGCGACCGCGTCCGGCATGACGTTCGCGGACAGCGAGATGCCGGCACTGCTCGGCAGGTCCGAGGATCTGGTGACGCTGCTGCTCACCTGCGTCGGGGTCGGCGAGTACGCGTCCCGGCCGGGCGGGATGCCGGGTGCGCCGGTCGAGGTTCGCAAGGTCAAGGAGCGGATCAAGGAGTGAGCCGGTGTGTCGTGAGCCTCCTCGTACCGGCACGTGCAGACCGCAACCGCTTACGCCCCCTATGGTGCGAGGGAACGACTCTCCGTCTCACAACGTGGTGGTGTGCGCGATGACCAAGTTCGTCTATGACTTCGCCGAGGGCAACAAGGACCTCAAGGACCTGTTGGGCGGCAAGGGGGCCAACCTCGCCGAGATGACCAACATGGGCCTGCCGGTGCCGCCCGGCTTCACCATCACCACCGAGGCCTGCCAGACCTACCTGGCCACCGGCCGCCAGCCCGCCGAGATGGCCGAGGAGGTGTCCGAGCACCTGGCCGCGCTGGAGCGGACCATGGGCAAGAAGCTCGGCCAGACCGACGACCCGCTGCTGGTCTCGGTCCGCTCCGGGGCCAAGTTCTCCATGCCGGGCATGATGGAGACCGTCCTCAACGTCGGGCTGAACGACCAGTCGGTGCGCGGCCTGGCCGCGCAGGCCGGCAACGAACGGTTCGCCTTCGACTCCTACCGCCGGCTGATCCAGATGTTCGGCAAGACCGTGCTCGGCATCGACGGCGAGCACTTCGAGGGCGCCCTGGAGGCCGCCAAGGAGGCCCGCGGCACGCACAACGACCTCGACCTCGACGCCGAGGACCTGCGCAAGCTGATCGAGACCTACAAGCAGGTGGTGGTCGAGTTCGCTGGCCGGGAGTTCCCGCAGGACCCGCGCGAGCAGATGGATCTGGCCGTCCGGGCGGTCTTCGACTCCTGGAACGCCCCGCGCGCGGTGCTCTACCGGCGGCAGGAGCGGATTCCGGCCGACCTGGGCACCGCGGTGAACATCGTCGCCATGGTGTTCGGCAACCTGTCCGACGACTCCGGCACCGGGGTGGCCTTCACCCGCGACCCGGCCTCCGGCGCCAAGGGCGTCTACGGCGACTACCTGGCCAACGCGCAGGGCGAGGACGTGGTGGCCGGCATCCGCAACACCCTGGCGCTGGCGGACCTGGAGCGGCTGGACAAGAAATCCTACGACGAGCTGATGGGCATCATGGCCCAGCTCGAGGAGCACTACCGCGACCTGTGCGACATCGAGTTCACCATCGAGCGCGGCAAGCTGTGGATGCTGCAGACCCGGGTCGGCAAGCGCACCGCCGGCGCGGCGTTCCGGATCGCCACCCAGCTGATCGACGAAGGGCTGATCGACGAGCGGGAGGCGCTGCGCCGGGTCACCGGTGCCCAGCTCGCTCAGCTGATGTTCCCGCACTTCGACGAGACCGGGGCGCACAAGAAGATCGCCCAGGGCATGAACGCCTCGCCCGGCGCGGCGGTGGGCAAGGTGGTCTTCGACTCCTACACCGCGGTCAAGTGGTCCCGGTCGGGGGAGAAGGTCATCCTGGTCCGGCGCGAGACCAACCCGGACGACCTGAACGGCATGATCGCCGCGCAGGGCATCCTGACCAGCCGCGGCGGCAAGACCAGCCACGCCGCGGTGGTGGCGCGCGGCATGGGCAAGACCTGCGTGTGCGGCGCCGAGGCGATCGACGTCGACACCAAGGCCAGGCACTTCACGCTGCGCGACGGCTCGGTCTACCCCGAGGGCACGATGGTCTCGATCGACGGCACCACCGGCGAGGTGTTCCTCGGCGAGGTGCCGGTGGTGGACTCGCCGGTGGTCCGGTACTTCGAGGGCGAGCTGGACCCGGAGGCCGACGAGGCCGACGATCTGGTGAAGGCGGTGCACCGGCTGATGAAGGTGGCCGACGGCAACCGCCGGATGGCGGTGCGGGCCAACTCCGACACCGAGGAGGACTCGGCCCGGGCGCGGCGGTTCGGCGCCCAGGGCATCGGCCTGTGCCGTACCGAGCACATGTTCCTGGGCGACCGCCGGCAGCTGGTCGAGGCGCTGATCCTGGCCGACACCGACGACGAGCGGGAGCGGGAGCTGGCCGAGCTGCTGCCGCTGCAGCGCGAGGACTTCAAGGGCATCTTCGAGGCGATGGACGGCCTGCCGGTGACCATCCGGCTGCTGGACCCGCCGCTGCACGAGTTCCTGCCCAACATCACCGAGCTCTCGGTACGGGTGGCGGTGGCGGAAGCCCGCGGCGAGCCACGCGAGGGCGACCTGCGGATGCTGCAGGCGGTGCACAAGCTGCACGAGCAGAACCCGATGCTGGGACTGCGCGGGGTGCGGCTCGGCCTGGTGATTCCCGGCCTGTTCGAGATGCAGGCCCGGGCCATCCTGGAGGCGGCCGCCGAGCACCAGAAGAACGGCGGCGTGCCCCGGGTGGAGATCATGGTTCCGCTGGTAGGCGCGGTACAGGAGTTCGAAGCGATCAAGGAGGACATCATCGGGGTCGGCGCCGAGGTGCGGGCCGAGACCGGCCAGCACCTGGAGTTCCTGATCGGCACCATGATCGAGCTGCCCCGGGCGGCGCTCACCGCCGGCCAGATCGCCGAGTCGGCCGAGTTCTTCTCCTTCGGCACCAACGACCTGACCCAGACCACCTGGGGCTTCTCCCGCGACGACGTGGAGGCGGCGTTCTTCAGCCACTATCTGGAGAAGGGCATCTTCGGGGTGAGCCCGTTCGAGTCGCTGGACCGGGAGGGCGTCGGCGAGCTGGTGAAGATCGGCGCCGAGCGCGGCCGGGCGGTCCGGCCGGGCCTGAAGCTGGGCGTCTGCGGCGAGCACGGCGGCGATCCGGAGTCGGTGCACTTCTTCGACGCGGTGGGCCTGGACTACGTGTCCTGCTCGCCGTTCCGGGTGCCGGTCGCGCGGCTGGAGGCGGGCCGGGCGAACCTGGGGTCGAGCAGCGAAACCCGCTGACCGGCGCCTGATTCCGGTAGCCTCGACGGCGTGTCCGGTCGTCTGAGAATCATCGCCGCCTCGGCCGTGACGGCAGCCCGGACGGCTCTCGAGCGCCGCTCGGCCGACCCGCCGATCGGTCGCCGGGAGGGGCCGACGGTGCTGCCGGACAACAAGGTGCTGCAGTCCATCCTGAAGGAGTACTCGCTGCACTCGGTGATCGACGACGACGGCGATCTGGCGGTGCGCTGGGACAACTTCAGCATCTACTTCTTCCACTACGGCCAGGACAACGAGGTGCTGCAGGCCCGGCTCTACCTCAACCGGCGGTTCGAAGTGGAGCTGCGGCCAGCCCTGGCGCTGGTGCTGGACGACTGGAACCGCAGCAAGCTGTTCCCCAAGGCCTACACGGTGCTTCCCGACGACGGCCTGGTGGGGATCTGCGCCGAGCAGGCCTTCGACTTCGAAGGCGGGATCAGCCGGCAGCAGCTGAAGTTCACCGTCGGCATGTGGTTGCAGAGCCTGCAGCAGTTCGCCGACTGGACCGAGGAGCACGTCTGAGCGGCAGCGTGGACGAGAGTTACCGCTACGGCGCGGCCGACCGGGCCCGCTTGTTGCCGGAGAGCGACAAACGGGCTCAAGTTCAGGTCGAGGGTCAGCTCGACCGGGGCGCCTTCCAGCGCGACCGGGCCCGGGTGCTGCACTCGTACTCGTTCCGCCGGCTGGCCGACAAGACCCAGGTCGTCACCCCCGGCCAGGACGACTTTCCGCGGACCCGGCTGACCCATTCGCTGGAGGTGGCCCAGATCAGCCGCGAGATGGGGGCCGCGCTCGGCTGCGACCCCGATCTCACCGACGCCGCCGGGCTGGCGCACGACCTGGGCCACCCGCCGTTCGGGCACAACGGCGAGGACGCCCTGAACGAGGCCGCCAAGGACTGCGGGGGATTCGAGGGCAACGCCCAGACGCTGCGCATCCTGACCCGGCTGGAGGCCAAGGCGGTCACCTCGGACGGCAGCTCGGCGGGGCTGAACCTGACCCGGGCGAGCCTGGACGCGGTGTGCAAGTACCCGTGGGCAGCGGGCGCGGCGGGCGCGGCCGGTGCAGACGCTGGTGGCTCCGGGAAGTTCGGGGTGTACGCCGACGACCGGCCGGCCTTCGACTGGCTGCGCAACGGCCGGCCGGACGGGCAGCGCTGCCTGGAGGCCCAGGTGATGGACTGGGCCGACGACGTCGCCTACTCGGTGCACGACGTGGAGGACGGCGTGCACTCCGGGCACATCCGGCTGGCAATGTTGACCGACCCGGATTCCGAGACCGAGCAGCAGGCGCTGTGCGAGCAGGCCAGCCGGTTCTACTCGCCGCTGGCGCCCGACCTGCTGCGTCCGGCGCTGGCCGACCTGCTGCGGCTGCCGGCGCTGGCCGACCTGACCGGCTACGACGGTTCCTACGCCGCCCAGTCGATGGCCAAGCGGGCCACCAGCGAGCTGACCGGACGGTTCGTCACCGCCGCCGTCCGGGCCACCCGCGACCGCTACCCGGACGGCCCGCTGGGCCGCTACCGCGCCGAGCTGGTGGTGCCGGAGCGGGTACGTGCCGAGTGCGCGCTGCTCAAGGCCATCGCCTACCGCTACGTGATGCGCCGGCCCGGCGTCGAGGCCCAGCTGACCCGGCAGCGGGGCATCCTCACCGACCTGGTCGAGGTGCTGCTGGAGCGCGGCGAGCCGGCGCTGTCGCCCACCCTGCGCGACAGCTGGCGGCAGGCGGACGACCAGGCCGGCCGGCTGCGGGTGGTGATCGACCAGGTCTCCCAGCTGACCGACTCCTCGGCGCTGGCCTGGCACCGCCGGCTGGTGACCGGCGGCTGACGGATCTCTGCTCGTAACGTCCGGGCACTCGGACTCGGCCCGTCAAACTTACACATAGACTCGCCGCATGGCCGGCCGGATACGCGACGAGGACATCGCCGCCGTCCGGGAACGGGCCAGCATCGCCGACGTGATCGGCCAGTACGTCGAGCTGCGCAACGCCGGCGGCGGCAACCTCAAAGGCATCTGCCCGTTCCATGACGAGAAGTCCCCGTCGCTGTCGGTGTCGCCGTCCCGCGGGCTGTTCCACTGCTTCGGCTGCTCGGCCGGCGGTGACGTGATCCGGTTCGTCGAGCGGATCGAGCACCTGTCCTTCAGCGAGGCGGTGGAGAGCCTGGCCGGCCGGGCCGGCATCCAGCTGCGCTACGCCGACGGTGGCTCCAGCCCGCACCGGCCGTCCGGGCAGCGGGCCCGGCTGGTCGAGGCGCACGCGCTGGCCGCGGCCTTCTACGCCGAGCAGCTGGCCGGCCCCGAGGCGAAAGCGGCGCGCGAGTTCCTGGCCGGCCGCGGCTTCGACGCCGCGGCCAGCACCCAGTTCGGCTGCGGCTACGCCCCGGGCGGCTGGGATGCCCTCACCAAGCACCTGCTCGGCCGGGGCTTCAAGCCGGCCGAGCTGACCCTGGCCGGGTTGTCCCGGGAGTCCGCCCGCGGCTCGCTGGTCGACCGGTTCCACCGCCGGCTGCTGTGGCCGATCCGCGACGTCGGCGGCGAGGTGGTCGGCTTCGGGGCTCGCCGGATTCACGACGACGACAAGATCGAGGCCAAGTACCTCAATACCCCCGAGACCCCGATCTACAAGAAGAGCCAGCTGCTCTACGGCATGGACGTGGCCAAGCGCGAGATCGCCCGGCAGCGCCAGGCGGTCATCGTGGAGGGCTACACCGACGTGATGGCCTGCCACCTGGCCGGGGTGACGACCGCGGTGGCCACCTGCGGCACCGCCTTCGGCGGCGAGCACGTCAACGTGATCCGGCGGCTGTGGTCGACCAACAGCGCCGAGGAGGCGCAGGCCACCACCAAGGTGATCTTCACCTTCGACGGGGACGCGGCCGGCATGAAGGCGGCCGAGCGGGCCTTCAAGGACGAGCAGAAGTTCCTGGCCCAGACATTCGTGGCGATCGACCCGAGCGGCAAGGACCCGTGCGACCTGCGGCAGGCCGGCGGCGACCAGGCGGTGCGCGCGCTGATCGAGTCCAACGTGCCGATGCTGCGCTTCATGCTCGGCACCATCATCAAGCGCTTCGACGTCGACACCGTGGAGGGCCGGGTGGCGGCGCTGAACCTGACCGTGCCGCTGGTGGCCCAGATCAAGGACCCGTCGCACCGTTTCGAGTACGCCCGCGAGCTGGCCAGGCTGAGCGGCGTCGCCAACCCGGACGAGATCCTCAGCCGGGTGCGGGGGATGGCCCGGGCGGCCGACGGCCAGCACCGGGCGGCCCCGTCCGCACCGGCCCAGCCGCTGGTGCCCGGCGTGCCACCGAAGGTCGGCCAGGCCGAGCGGGAGGTGATCAAGGCGGCCCTGCAGCTGCCCGAGGTGGTGGCCGAGCAGTTCGACCAGCTGGGCCCGCAGGCGTTCCTGACCGCGGTGTACCAGCAGTTGCAGTCGGCCATCGCCGCTGCCGGCGGGGCCGCGGCCGGCCGGACCGGACCGGCCTGGGTCGAGCGGGTCGCCGAGCACCTGCCGCCGGAGTCCGAGGCCCGTGCCGCGGTCAACGCGCTGGCCGTCGAGCCGCTGCGCTCGGGCACCGACACCCAGTCCCGCTATGCCGAGGCGATGGTGATGAACCTGGCCGAGCAGGTGGTCGGCCGCGAGGTGGCGCAGCTGAAGTCGCGGGTGCAGCGGCTGGACGCGGTCAGCGACGCCGAGGAGCAGGGCCGGCTGTTCGGCCAGCTCATGCAGCTGGAGCAGCGCCGGCGGGCGTTGCGGGTCAAGGCGATCGGCGGCGAGGCCTGATGGCTCTCTTCGGCCGCCGGGTGCGCCTGCCCGCCGGGTTGCGTGCCCTGCTGGCGCCGGACGAGCGGGTGCTGGCGGTAGCCGAGGACGGACCGGCCGCGGTGGCGGCCACCCAGTTCGGGCTGTGGCTGCCGGTTGCCGAGGGGCCGGTCGCCGACGGCGCCGCGCCGGCCGGCTGGCGGCGGATCGGCTGGGACCAGGTGGTCAAGGCCACCTGGGGCGAGGAGGGCCTGCAGGTGATCGAGGGCGAGCTTGACGCCGGGGGAGTGGTGACCGACCGCCCGGCCCGGACGCTGCGGCTGGCCGAGCCGCGCAACCTGCCGGCAGTGGTTCGAACCCGGGTCGAGGCGAGCATCGCGCGCTGGGAGCAGGTCCGGGTACCCGGTGGTACCGCCCGGATCGTGGCCCGGCGCCGGGCCGGCACGGACGGCCTGATCTGGACCGCCCGGTTGGACACCGGCACGCCGGACTCGGAAGCGGCCCGGGCGGCGCTGCTGGACTACCTGGACCGGCTCACCAGGTCGGCGTCCGAGCAGCCGTTTCTCAGCTGAATTCCCGGTCGCTTTCCGGGCGGTTCGGGCACACTAGCCGCATGGGTGACACAGGCGACGGTTTCGCCGACATCCCGCGGCCAGGCCCCGGCCCGGCCGTCGGCCACCAGCAGGCTGGCCGAGCTGGATGACCTGCGCGACCGCGGGCTCATCACGGCAGAGGAGTACGCCGGGCGGCGGGCTCAGATCATCGCCGAGATCTGACCGGCCGGCTCCCGGCTTCGATCAGTACCGGTGGCCGTTGACGCTGGTGCCGGTGCGCTGGCCGGTCAGCATCCGGCCGCCGAGCCGGTTCTTGGCCCGTTCGGCCGCGCCGGCGGCCTGCGCCTGCAGCACCCCGGCGGTGGACTGGACGGTCTGGCTGCCGGCGACCCGGCGGGCCAGCGCGACGATGTCCTCGTACCGCTCGCGTCCGGCGCGGGCGCCGAGCACGTAGCCGACCGCGATGCCGAGTAGGAACTTCATCTCTCGTCCGCCTTTCGCCGATGTCCTCCTTCCAGTGTCCACACGGCCGGGGGGTGAGGCGAGGCCGGGGTGCGGATGGGTTATTCTTCTAGCCGCTGCCTGTTCGCCTGCCAGTTCCGCTGCCAGTCGGCCGGATGGCACGTACGGTCCCCCGTAGCTCAATTGGCAGAGCATTCGACTGTTAATCGAAGGGTTACTGGTTCGAGTCCAGTCGGGGGAGCAGGGATTCCGGGGCCTTCAGCGTTCGCGCGGAGGTCCTGAGTCGTTTCTGGTGCCTCGCTGGTCACCGATTGGTCACACGCGCCTGCTGCTGCCGCTTTCGGCGCCTCGGTACGAGCGCGGCGGCGCGCTCGGCAGCGTCCCGGCCGACGCCCTGCAGCAGCTGGGCCGGGTCCGGACGGTCAGGCAGAATCCTCCGCATGACGCAGCGGTTGACAGAGGTCTCGGCACCCGACGGACGCACGCTCGGGGCGGCGCAGTGGGGCGATCCGGACGGCTCTCCCGTCTTCTTCCTGCACGGCATTCCGGGTTCCCGGTTGGTCCGCCCCCGGGACGAGGAAGCGATCCAACGCGCGGGGCTGCGGCTGGTGACCTACGACCGGCCGGGTTACGGCGCCTCGCACCGCCAGCCCGGCCGGCGGGTGGTCGACTGTGCCCAGGACGTGGCCGCCATCGCCGATGCGCTGGGCCTGGATCGGTTCGCGGTGTCCGGCTTCTGCGGCGGGGGACCGCACGCGCTGGCGGTGGCGGCCCGGCTCGGTGACCGGATCACGGCGGCCGAGTGCCAGAGCGGCTCCGCTCCCTTCGGGGCCGAGGGTCTGGACTGGTGGGCCGGCATGAGCCCGGAGGGCGTCGCGGAATTCGGCTGGGCGCTCGATGGTGAGCGTGCCCTGCACGAGAACCTGATGCGGCTGGCGGAGGAAAAGCTGGCGGGGATGGCGCTGGACCGGGCGAAGCTGCATGCCGCTCGGGACGAGCAGGCCGGCGCCGAGCTTGCGCGTCCCGAGGCCGTGCGGGAGTTCGTGGACGTGATGCGCGACGGGTTCACCGCCGGAATCTGGGGCCGGGTCGACGACAACCTGGCGGTCCTCGCCGGGTGGGGCTTCTCCCTCGACGAGATCGCGGTACCGGTCACCATCCGCTACGGCGCCCGGGACGGTGAGATCTCGCCGGGTCACGCCGCCTGGCTGGGTGCGCACATCCCCGACGCCAAGGTGGTCGTGGATCCCGACGGCGGCCACTTCATCGATCCCGGCACCTGGATCGAGGAGTTGCGCGCCCTGGTCGCGGCTGGCTGACCCCTTACAGCCTCGGCGCGAGTCCAGAGGGGGCCGGGAAGGTGCGACCTCCACAGCCGCGCCAAGCGCCGCTGGCGTGGTCACCGACTGGTCACACACGAGCCGGCAACGGCCGTCACGGAGCGGTGGCCTTGGGTGCCATAATGGCACCATGAAGCGGATGAACCTGCGCGACGTCCCCGACGACGTCTATGACGTGCTGGCTGCCGCGGCCGCCGCTCGCCGCCAGTCCCTCAACGCCTTCGTGGTCGATCAGCTGAGCGAGGCGGCTCGGGTGGCCCGGCTGGCTGACTACCTGGCCGAGTATCCGGCCGCGACCGGCAGTGCGGTCACGCTGGAGGATGCGGTGGCCGCGGTCCGGGAGGTCCGCGAAGCCTCGTGAGCCTCGCGGTCGTCGACGCCTCAGTCCTGGCGGTGTTCTATCTCGCCGACGATCCGCGCCGGAATGCGGTCGTCGCCCGGCTCGCCACCGGGGATGCGCTCTACGCGCCGGCTCATCTGGACGTCGAGGTGGTATCGGCCCTTCGGGGACTCGTGCGGGTCAATCCGGCGCTGCAACGCCGGGTCCCGGCCGCACTTCGACACCTGGCCGGGCTGCCGGTCCGGCGGCTGCCGCTGGCTCCGTTGCTCGACCGGATCTGGTCGCTTCGGAACAACGTCACCGCCTATGACGCCGCCTACGTCGCGCTCGCAGAACAGCTGGCAGCGCCGCTCGTCACCTGCGACGCCAAGCTGGCCACTGCCAGCGGCACGCACTGCACCTTCGACCTGATTTCTTGATCGACCGGTGGCTGGCGACTGCCGACCGCGACGGAGGGAAGCCGAGCTGTCCGGCGGTCAGAGGTCGCCGGGCATGCCGTCGTCGATGCAGAGGATGTTGCCCTCGCTGTCCTTGAACCAGGCCGCCTTGCCCATCTCGGCCATCGAGGCGACGTTGTCCTGCCATTGCACCCCGGGCAGGTCGTACTGCTCGAAGACGACGCCCTTGCTCTTCAGGTCGCGCACCTCGCCGTCGACGTCCTCGACATGCCACTGGGCGATGGTGTGGCCGGCCTGCCCGGCGTAGTCGGTCTGGTAGATCGTGAAGATCGTGCCGCCGTCGGTCTTGTAGATCATCATCATGCCCCCCATCTCGAACGACGGGGTCAGCCCGAGCTTGTCGGCGTAGAAGTCCCGGGCCCGTTGCAGATCGCTGGC
>Ga0326721_10000086_pt1 | contig 63785 bp, 129 predicted proteins | sample SGPome_FD_203951 | JGI IMG/M metagenome (GOLD analysis project Ga0326721, IMG submission 203951) | Soil microbial communities from Southern Great Plains, Lamont, Oklahoma, United States - SGP_1_2016 | ecosystem: Engineered > Artificial ecosystem > Soil microcosm > Unclassified | place: USA...
TTCCTGTATAGGGTGTAGAGTAACCCCGCCACCTGTTAAGGGTAACGGGGTTACTGGGGTTGTTGGTTAGATGGCGTTAAGTGCCTGACGGGAGAAGTATACGGTGGCTGTGCTGGCGATGATTGCAACGACTCCAAAGAAGATGCGAAGGGGAAGTTCATTCGTGGAGATGAACGTGCCGATGATCATGAGGACTGCACCCATGAAGGAGATGGCAACACCTACAAGGGCGAAGAGGAAGATCTTGACGCTGGGCAGGGAGTCTACGGTTTTGGCCGACATGTTGTTTCCTTTAGTCTGTATAGGGAAGAGTTCCTTATGATTCAATAGTACATGTGGTCGGGGTTTGGTGCAAGTAACTTGTGGCAGAGTTTATTCAGGGGCGGCTCATTCATCTGCAAGGTGAGAGTAATGAGCCGGCAGAGTATCTGTTCTCCTATACGGATTTCCTCCTGTACTCTTAGGGGATTGCTTCTGTGGTGTTCTGGCTGAATCACTTTTAAGGGACGAGAAATCCTTCCGGTGTTCTTCCTTTACCCGTGTGTGTCGGGGTATAGGGAGAAGGGTCATCTCTCTTCTTCCCGGCGTGATGGGGTGGGTGGTTACTACTGCCGGCCCGGGTTTACTTGCGTACCGGTGTGTACTATAGCCTTCTCTCCTCTATGCAAGGATGTGGGTGCTAGGTGGGTTCCTCGCCTCTATGCGGCGGCACTCCCCTTACTCTTGTGGGGATGAGGAGAAGGTTCTCTTCGGTGTGAGGGTCGAGCCTTCGGGGGACACAAATTATATGGGTTCATGCACAGGTATGGGGAGCCTACCAAACAGGATAGACTCCCCATACTTGCGGGTTATTACTTCATGTAGCCAATGTTCCGAAGGTACTGGTGATTGTTTGCCATCTGGGTCTGCTTCTTCTTCCTCCACATGTCAGCCTCCCGCTTCTTGAATGCTTTGTATGCCTTCTTGATTCCAAAGGCAATCAGGGCTGCGAGGGCGTAACCGAGAAGTACTACGGGGAGTGACTGTGCAACGTCGGTGAGGAAGGTTTCCATGGCGAGTTCCTTAGGTGAGGGGTTCCTGCTTTATGTTTCCATTCTAGGCCTTGTTTTATCGTGGTGTCAAGACATGCGTTTTTTGATGTATTGAGCGGCTCTCCCTATACAGGTAAACCCGATACCGTGACGCTTGGTGGTTCCGGGGCTGGGTTTTTCTGCCGGCATGGAGACTGGTTTTGGATTCGCATGAGGGACACAGATTGGAGAAGCTGCCGGCTTCACTTTCTTCTCCCTATACGGGTAAGTATCCCTTCTGCCTGTATAGGGGAACATTAGCCCCGCTACCAAGATAAGGTAGCGGGGCTAATGGGTTGTTCTTGTTGAAGGTTTCTTTAGTTCTTCAATGCTTCGTAGTAGCAGGTGGTAAGGTGCTTGCGAACGTAACCTGCTTCATCTTGGACAATGACCCAGCCTTCGTTGTCGTAACCAAGAACGAGGTCAATTCCACCGGTCCAGATACGGTAGCGTTCGCCTATGACCCAACCAAGGTTGTGCTTGTCCATGATGTGCCTTCTTTCTCGTGGGGCGTTTCCCCTTGATGTAATAAGTTTAGGGCATGATTGAGTTTGATGCAACTCTTGGAAAAGTACCCTGTTCCCCTATACAGGTAAACCTCTGTTCCCGTGATGCTGGGGGAACAGAGGTTTACTTCTAGAGCCTGATGCCCTGCTTGTATTTGAGGAGGAGTTCCGTGGCGGGAAGGTTCTCAAAGTAGTAGCCGGTTTTCATCGTACGGTAAAGACGGGCTACGGCACTGGTGAAGCGGAAGGAGCGGATTGCTGCCCGAGGTTCTGCATCAAAGTGCATGTTCTCGGCGACAGTAAGGATTGACCGCATTTCATCGTTGGTGAACAGGTCGTCTTTGGTAAGGTTCGTGTAGATGTCATATTCAGCAGTGTTGCGGCTCTTCCACATGATGGCACATACCTTGTGGAGTACTTCCAAGCGGACTCGCTCGTTCTCTTCCTTTTCAATGGCACCGTAGAACTCTTCGGCTTCTGCTTCGGCGGCGAGGATTGCTTCACGCTCTTTAGCGGGAAGAGTGTCAAGGTTTACTTTGGCGGTTGCAATGCTCACGGTTTGATTCCTTTGTTCTAGCCTCAACGCTTTGTTGATATCTCCAGTGTAACCCGGATGAAGGGGTAGCGCAACTCTTTGAAGCCGGCTTATTGGTTTATTGTGGAAGGGGTATCCTATTTTTATATCGGGGACACAGATATGTGCATGGCTCCAATGGTCTGCTTTCCTGTATAGGGGGAAAGCCGGCAGCCGCACCTTCTATGAGTGAAAGCGGGGCTGCTTGTTATGATTGGAGGATCAGGCTGCAATACGGGAGCGCACTTCTTCTGCGGTGAGAAGCCCAGCGGTGATGGCACGGACTGTGGCAATTGCCAGGATGGGATCGGTGGATGCACATGCCAGCCCGGAGTTGTAATCTCCATCGGTACCGTACCGGGCGATAACAGTGGGGTTGGCTCCACAGTAGTAGAGATCATACCGGGAGTGGGTACCAAGGAAGATGCATTCTTCGCAATCATGTGTGTATCGCAGGTTAGCCATGTTCGTTTCCTTTGCTCGGTATGGAGAGGACTCTCTACACTTCCATGGTACATGCTTTTTGGCTTTAGTGCAAGGTAGCGGAATTGTGGGTTTTTTGTATAGGGAACCAATAAGGGGAAGGAAACCTGTAATGGCTTCCTTCCCCTTTGCTTAGGTTGTGTGGAAACTACTTGATGAGTTTGCCGTTCTGTACTTCCACCTTCTGGCCCCATACAAGACCGTAGCAGTTTCCAGCAGGGCCGAGGTTCAGGAGTTTGCTGGAACCATCTTCCAGTTCCACCGTAACGGAGCAGGTGTACTTGCTGGGTGCCGTGTTCTTGATGGTGACGGTACCGCTGTAGTTGCTGAACTCAGGGGCGGTGCATGCGGTCATGCCTGCCATGAGTGCGATACCTGCGGCAACGATGGCAACCTTTGTGCGCTTCATGATGGTTCCTTCTTTCTGGGGTTGGTTCCCCTTCTGTGTATCCATCATAAGTCTGTAGCGAGTTGCATGTCAAATATTCGGGAAATATCCCTAACGATGCGGGATGGATGCCGGCGGCGAGGATTGCTGGTCAGGGGACACAGATATTAGGGGCTGGATTACGAATCCGGGTGTATTGGTTTACCTGTATAAGCGGAAAGCATGAAGCCCGCTACTTTGTAAGGTAACGGGCTCCACTGATGGAGGTTCAGGGGTTAGGCGTGGTACTTCTTCGCTTCAGCCCTACCGAGGATGAATGGGAGTGCGATGAGGAGAGCGACCAGCCCGAGGAAGCCAAATCCAGCGAACATGTCGTTGCGGGCAAATGCCACGATGGAGACAATGAAACCGATGCCTGCAACCACTGCCATGATGATGAGCATGTACAGCATCTCTTCGCTGACGATTGCCATTTTGGGAGTGCCTTTGGTGGAACCCCAGGTCAAGGTGTATTCTTTCCGGTTATTCATGACAAGTCCTTTGTGATAGTGACTGGGTAGTTCCCTCTGCCCTTATGGTTTGATCATATGCTATTTCTGTTGGGGGTGCAAGTGTATATCAGGTGTGTTTCGGGCAGTTCCTCTTGTCCTGCCGGCTCATTCTGTCCGGGCGGAACTGGAGACTTGACAGGGGTGGACTATTGCTTTTAGACTGGGGTTACCACTTACTCTTCGTTGAAGGATTGAAACAATGTCTTCTGTACGCACCCACCGCATTTCATCCAAGACTCTGCTGATTACTTTCTTCGCCAGCGTGTTTGCAATGTTTGGCACTATCGCTGTGAATGGCTACCTTGGCATGACTGCCACTGGTCCTCGCTCTTACCCAACGAACATCGGTGAGGCATTGATGAGCCAGCCGTATATCGTTGGCTCCATGATTCTTTTTCTGGGGATTGCCGCTGTAGGCATGAAACGCTTCTTTGAGGATCTGTAGCCTCCAATTCTTTCACTCTAGAGAAGCCTGCTGGTAAGGGACGAGATATCCTTTATTGGCAGGCTTCTTTCTTTGTAGTTGGGTAGGTAGGGTTAGGGTTCTGTAATTGAATAGCCGACACACTTGAGGTTTCCCCTATAGGGGCTTCGCTCATTCATCTGCAAGGTGAGAGTATGCCGGGCAAGGTATAGCACCTCTGCTCCCTATACAGGATTACTCTCCTGCCATCTGCCGCCTTACCTCTCCTCTCCGCTAGCCCCTTCCCTCTCTTAGACTTGAGGGTTTCTTTTTCCGGGGGAGTTCTATTTGCCATTCGCCGGATTTTCATTTGGATGGAATTGTCGGGGTAACTACTGGGGACACAAAATACAGGAGGTGCCGGGGTGAGTGTTTCCTGTATAGGATACAAAGTAACCCCTTCATGATTTTCCATGAAGGGGTTACTTTACTGTTTAGCCGTATAGGGGAATTAACTAGTGGTTAGCCTTCTGCTGACGGGCGAGTTCATGCCTCCGTGCGATTTCCGCAAGACGCTTGTTCTTGCGTTGTGCCTGTTTGGCGGGGCTGCCCTGAATCATTTCGTTGATGGTCCAGATGCTGATAGCGGCGCTGATGATGATAACGAGGACGTAGAAGATAGTTTCACCGTTGTCCATGATGACTCCTTGGTTGGGGTTCCTGCTCTTGAGATAAGTATACAGGGTTTAGGGTGATATGCAAATAGGTTCCTTATGCAATGAACTTTTCTGTATCGCTTTCCGGGTTGGAGTTCCAGGGCTTGGGTTTGGAAGGATTGTGCCGGCGGGAGTGCTTGGTTCATTAGGAGACATATAGCGTAGAGGGGTCGTGCTGGCTTATCTTGGATTTCTCCTCCCTTAGGTGGACTCCGGCAGGTGAACTCCGGTAGAGTAGAAATACAACCAGCAACCGAGGAGAAATATGTTCCAGAAGATTCGCACTACCGTAATGCTTGACAGCGCTGTTACCCGGACGGTTCTTGATAGTGCCGTTCCTGATTGGGAAGCTGACAAGGAATCCGAGCGGGAACGCCTTAGTGCAATCGCCCGGCAGAACAATAACATCCAGTCCGTGGAGGAAGGCACTCACTCACTTGTGGTTGTCTATGCCCATGGTACGGTCAAGGTGTTCAACTGGGTTGCTGTAACTGAATAAACGCAGTTCCAGCGTGTCGGACTTACGCTGGCATTTCCTTCTACGGATATATGGTGGTGCTTCCGGCTCTTGACTGGAAGCACCACTTATCTGTATAGGGAATCTCTGTGCTGAGGGACGACGAAGATGGCGGGTACTCCCCCTATACAGCAGGATGCCTTGTTCTCTTCTGTATAGGGGAATGAAGTAACCCCTCCATAGTTTCATGAAGGGGTTACTTGAGGTTTGCCTGTATAGGTGAGGATTGGTCAGTTCGTGTTGTTATGGGCTTTCTGCTCCTTGGCTACGGCTGCAAGGGTAACCTGCTTACGGGCAAGGTCAGCCTGCGCTTTTTTCTTGGCTCCTGCTTTGCTGGATGCCCGAAGGTCTTTCCTGAATTCAAGTCCAGCACGGATTCCCCAGATTGCGATGAGGGAGAATGCTATGATAAGGCAGAAGTTGAAGAGGGTGTCAATGTTGTTTTCCATGATGGCTCCTTGGCTGGTTCCTTGCTCTTGTTATAAGAGTACATGGCTCTTTGGGTAGATGCAAGATGGACCAAGTATTACTTGAGTAGGTATGCCCTATGTTGTTGCTGGCTTCGGTTTGCCGGGCTTGTATTGACTATTTGGCGGATAACGGAAACCGTGATAGCCTTTGAGCACATAGTCATTTACTAGAAGGAATGAAAGCACATGAGCACCAAAGTCCAGATAATTACTGCTGCACATCTTAGCTATGAGCAGACTGCGGAGAAGCTTCAGGATAATATCAATGAAGCACTGGAGGAAATCGGCCCTAATTTCCAGTTTGATATTTCATATGAGCAGACTGTCAGCAATGGCAACTTCTTCATGACTGCTTTCATTCAGTACAGCCCTAAGGTCTAATCCTTTTGGAAGAAGCCCGGTTCCCACCTGACATGATGGGAACCGGGCTTCTTTTGTGTTTCGCCGGCTTTTCTCCCTGAGCGGTAGTCTGGTTTTCCTCAGGGGACACAAGCAGTAATGATACTGCCGGCATTACCGGGTATCCTTACGCTATGATAAAACATGCCTAAGGGTGTCTAAGCGATGTTTTATCATAGGTGTTCACTTCCGGGTGCAGGGAAATTGCTTGATGTTGACGAAAATGGATAGATGGGGTTATGATAGTTATACGAAGAAGGAAACGAACCTTCTACTGAATCTAAGGATTTGAAATGGCACAGAATCTTACCGCTGAAAAGGTCACTGCGATGGTTAACGAATTCGTTGCCCAGTACCCCACTGCTAAAGTTTCTGTTGTTACGAAGAACTACGCCCGCGATACCATGTTCAAGGTGACGGTTACTGTTCCCGATCTCCTGCCTGCCCGTGGCAGCGGCACCTTCCGCATCACGGATAGTGATTCTGATGAGACCCTGTTGGGATACATGAAGTGCTACCTGCGGTTCTACTGCCCGTAATCTTTCCTACGGAAGGGGCTGGCTGATGATTCGGCTGGCCCCTTCCTTCTTTGGCGAGAAGTGTTGCCGGCAGGGTATGAGGGACACAATCTTAGTGCGGCCTTGGGTGGTTCATGGTTAGGGTTATCCCTGCCCTATACAGGCTTACTCTCCTGCACAGGGCAACTTCCCTCTACTGCTGGTATAGGATGCCGTTGACTACTGCGGTAGGGGAAGCATAGAAGCTGCCGGTACCTTCTAGGATGATATTACCGTTTTGCTGAGCCCTGCGGATTTCCACAGTTGCCCCGGGTTTAACTGTAATGGTGCCGGTGTGGTTTCCCAGAATGTAGCCGGTACTGCCGGGCTGGAAGGTAAGGGAACCAATGTGCTCTATTCCGGTGGGGATGCTGAAGGTCGCTCCGGCATGAACGCAGATGCTGCCGATGTGATTGCCGGCGAGTTCCTGGTTGCCTTCAATAGTGATGGGCTCCCGATATTCTGTCTTGCCGTCAATGTTGAACTGATCAATGGGGTGCTGGTGGTCGCGCATGGATTTCCTTCTTTGTATATGCCTGCGGTTGTGAGTATTTTCCTCTTGTCATCGTAGCACCTTTCCCGACTCTCTTGCGGCAAAGATTTTATGCTAGGAACGATAGGGACGAGAAATAAGTCCTAAAGCCGATTCCCTGTTCTCCCTTATACGAGTAAGCCCCGCTACCGTGGTTCTGGTGGTAGCGGGGCTTACTCTTGTGGTTTAGTATTCGAGAGTGGTGTGGCTGACTGCCATGATGATCTGGAGGGAGTTTGGGTCTTCGTTGCTGGGAGCGGCTACAACGTAGTCGGAACCCTTCTTGGGAGCCTTGGTTCCCTTGGCGGTGTTCTTCTTTGCGGGCTTGCCTGCTGGGACTGTAGAAGTGTTCATGATATTTGCCGTTCCTTGCTCTCAGTGTTGGTATGTATCCATCCTATGCCCTCTCCCCCATTATGTCAATGCGGGTTGGGGTGCTTCTGTAGAGGGGTAACGAAAGAAGCGGGTCTTGGAATTCCAAGACCCGCTTCCTTGAGAAGAGTAGAAGGGTTAGAAGATGAGGGAGAGGATTGCTGGCACTGCACAGACAACGATGACGAATGCGGTGAGGGCGAGTCGCTCGGGGCGGTTGGCGGCCATTTCAAGAACGCGGAGGGTGAGTGCAGTGAACATTTTTCTTCCTTCTGGTTGATAAGGCGTTTTCCTTATGTATCCATAGTAAGGCACTTCCAAGTGATGTGCAAGCTCGTAGTTACAGGATCTTGCCGGCATGATGGACTTTTACTGGGTAGCAGATTTTTATCCTTGGTTGTTTGACATCACCTGAGACATCTGCCTATGATGGGTACAACGAAGAGGAAACACCCTCCTCCAGATGAAAGGTCCAGCAAATGACTAACACCCAGTTCGCAAAGACAATGATCTCGGGTCTTGCTTTCATCCTTGGTTGCACGGCTGCTGGTGGAGCATGGGGAGTCTCCAATGGAATCGTCAAGCACCTCTCCGAAGGATACGCCACGGGCTTCCTGACGGTGGCTATCATCTGCGCAGTAGTTATCGTCGCTGTATGGGCATTCATCAAGGAACCCAAGACTAACTAAGTATTTCACGAATAGAACCCCTGCCAGTGAATGGTTAGGGGTTCTATCTTTGTTGAGATTTGTCCTGACTCATAGGGACACAGAAGGGTGGTGAAATACCGGCTGTGAACAAGGAGGCTAGGGTTGACTGTCAACCTTACTGCCGGTATCATTGTACCTATCAGAAAGTACCGTTTCATCTAATTGAGGATGTTGGCATTATGGCACAAATTATTTCCCGGCTTACACTCGGCGCTATCGGTGTTGTATTTATCGCTCTGGTGGTATTCGTTATCATGGCCGCAGTTCAGATTCTTCAGGGTAATCATGATGGTGCGTTGAACAGTTTCGTCAATACCATTTACTCTATTCTGGCTCTTGTCCTTCTCTCCCTTATCCCCAACAAGATGGATTAACCAAACAGTTTTCCTTTAACACTTCGGAACCCCTACACAGAGATTGTATAGGGGTTCCGTTTGATTTATACCTGTTTAGGTTTGCATTTTGCCGGCGAAGAAGTTACACTGGGTATATCACGAGGAAGCAAAGGGCTGCCTCTATACCTGAAGGATTCATTATGTTCCGAATGAAGCGTGGAACCGTTGCCGCTCTTACTTCTACTTCTGTGGCAGTGTTGCTGGCAGTTACTGTTGTCTCCTGCGGTGCCGGTGCGAGCGATGGCGACGAGGGGAAGTCCGAGACGGTTTCTACCGTGCCGGCTGAGATTAATGCTACGAACGTTACGCAGGTAACGGTTGAGGGGCTGAGCGACCAAATCACAGTCTTTGACATTGAACGTGATGGGCGTACCCTGACCTGCACGACCAAAAACAGTTTTCGTGCTGGTGTGTCCTGCATCCCTGCTGTTACCTATCAGCCCCCTGTCGTGGAAGAACCTCTTCCCGATTACCCTGTGCCTACTCCTGAGGAAGAACCTACTGACGTTCCCACTGCGAAGGGCTAACTCGGCACTTAAGGGTGGCTGTACTGGAAACTTTCCGGTGCAGCCACTTTTGGTTTCCATACAGGTAGCATGAAAGAAGGATTGCGGGCAGTGCTACAAGGGACACAATTAAGAGGGTGGGATTTCCTACTCTCGGGATTCCTGCCGACAAGCAGAAGAATCTGTGCCGGCAGGAATCTGAACTTTGTGAACGGTACACTGCCTTTTGGGTTGACATTACCGAAACACCGGGGTAATGTGGTAAAGATAGATTAATCCCACCACTACTTACCCGGAGTATTCATTATGGCAATTCAGAACCTTGCAGACACGATTACTGCTGACCCGGCAGCATTCGGAACTTGGGATACGTATAAGTCTCACAATGAACCGTTCCTTATTGAGGAGTACTACATCGTTACTCTTAAGGTCAGCGACTACGAGACCCGGATTGCTGTGCTTGATGAAGACCAGCTTCCCATCGTTACCGCTGTGGTGGATGTCTATGACGACATTGAAGAAGCAAAGCGCCAGTTGGCTTTTGTCGCCTCAATTTCGGATCACTTTCGCCACCGCATCACTGATGCCCAATTGGTCGCTCTGCTTTTCTCCTATGACCTTTTCGTTTCTAATGCTACCTTCCCTAATGGGCGTGAGGACTTCCATGATCTTCGGCTTGTGAAGAATCTGATTTGGGCTGTTGATAATGGCCGTATGCCGGAAGAATACTTTGCTGTTCCTGCACCCCGCCGCAAGAGGATTCCCACCGACTATTCCCAGCATCCTTTCCGTGCTACTGCTACTAAGATTGCGGAAGCGTTTCTGGCTGCTTCCTGACTGGTGGGAGGGTTTCCTGCCCTGTAGGGACGAGAAATAAGGATACAGATTAATTCATTTGGCTGATGGGTTGCGTCATCGGTTCATCCCGTGTATCGTTGTTCTTGTTGGAGGGCAGGAAGCCTTCCCCAAACTTTAGGAGTTATCATGGCTACTCTCGCTGATATCAAGTTCGCCGCCAAAGCCGATGTTGTCACGGTTGTTGATGCTACGACTCCCGCTGGTCACTTCGCTGCTACGGTGAAGATGGACAGCACTGTTCACACTTACCTGCTGGAAGGCACCGAGGGCAACAAGGATGCCGTTATCAAGGGTCGTCTGGAATCCCGTGGCTTCGGCTCCGCAATTCGGGTTTACGTCGGCGGTGGCGTGAAGGGTGGCTCTTGGGCAGGTCGTTTTGAATCCACTGAGCAGGCATTCGTTTCCATGGTCTAGGTTCTATGGCAAGACAGAGGGTGTCGACTTCGGTCGGCACCCTCTTCTGCGTTCGCTGGCATTATCTCCTCATTGTCTCTTGCCCATTCATCTGCAAGGTGAAGATATGACGGTTCCATACATTCTCTTACTTCCCTCTTGCTGAGTAGCACTCACCCCTCTCCCGAATCTTCTCCCCCTTTTCGCACTTCTTCTCCCCGGTTGAATTTGCCAAGGCTGAACTTCTCCCCGGCACAGCGATTGCCCGGCAAGCCTTGTACGCCAACCGGCGGGGGCAGATATACGGAGGGACACGAATTATAGGCAATAAAACATATCCTCTCGTTCTATTGCCGGCACTTGATGGCTTAAGAGATATAGTCAGCTCCCTTAAGCCATCAAAGATGAGCTAGTGAATGCTGGAGATTTCTTTGCCGACGATGATGAATTTGCGGGGGTCTCCGATGAGGGAGATTGTGCCAATGTTTTCAGTGGCATTGATATAGCGAACAAAGTCAGCGTTGGCATTTGTGCGAAATGCATCCAGAGTTTCGCTCCAGCCGTTTACGAGGTCTGGGCAAACAACATCGGAGATTGATGCCAAGGGGTTGAGGATAACCTTGTAGAGAGTATAGGACGGGTTTCCTCCCTCATACTCATGTTCCATACGCTCTTCTGCTGCGGCACGGTTTCCAAGGTGTACGGTGATACCTGCTTTTTTGATTTCCTTATCCCAGTCAGGGCGATAAGTGGCGTGGTACCAGAAACGGGCTTTGATGGCGGTAGTGCTTGTGAGCAGGTTCTGTTCTTCTTCACGTACTCGATAGGCACCAATCTCAAAGGACTTGCATTTTCTGCAAGCTTCGCCTGCATGGTAGCGACTGTAGCCACAGACGCATTCAACGCATCCATCCAGACTGTACCAGTCATCTTTCAGGGGAACGTAGTTCTTTGCAGAAATGACAACAGGTGTTGCCTCTGTGGGTCGGATACGAACTGACGTTGCCATAGTGGTTGTTTCTTTCTGGTCGGTACGGCTTCTAAGTAAAGGGTACCTGAGGGAAAGGGTAATTGCAAGCGGGGCCGGCTCGGAGTCATCGAGGGGACACGAAATGTACAACCCTGTTCCCACTGCCGGCATGATCTAGCGATAAGAAATAAGGCTCTTCTAGGTCAGGGTGTTGCTGTTTATGCGAGACCATATGACATATGACATATGACATATACCCATCAACGCAAAAGGATGCCCGCCACTCGTAAATATGAGTGGCGGGCATCCTTTTAGTTTCTAACCTTTGACAAGGCTTTTGACGTGCTTCTGGTGGAACTCCCACACTGACAGTGCCGAGGAGAGCGTGGAGCGGACACCATAGCCCCGAGTGATTCCAAGGGAGACGTACGTTCCCTTGAGAACCGTACCATCAATCAGCGTCACCGTTACGGTATCGCCAACGACTACGTTCTCAACGATGTCGCCTGTTTTTGCTTTTGCCATGATATCCCTCTTTCGGGTGGGGAGAGAATTGTTTCTCTCGTGTTCTTGCTTCTGTAATGAGTCTAAGCCCTTATCTCAAAGAACGCAAGCCCTGTTTACAAATCTATTCCAAACCGGCGGGTAGCAGTTAAAGGGAAATCTGTTTGCGCCGGGACAGCTGATTGACAATGCCGACACACTTCAGGGCGTTCACCATACCATCGCCTTCTGCTTCCTGTGCAACAGCAAGTTCTTCCCAGAGTTGATCAGCAGTCCTCGTATCGCCGGTCCGGCAACGGAAGATGGCATCGTCAAATTTCTTCCGGGCATCGTTAATCACGAACTCCAGGGAAGAGAGGTTTACTGCCGGCTTGGTGGTCATTGTATGCTCCTAAGGTAAAGGTATTTGAGTTTAACGATACAGCAAGCCGGTGGCAAAGTCAAGTGTTATTTCGGAATCCCGTAGGGGACACAACTAATAGGAGGCGCGACAAAAGAAAGGGTGGCCACCCGATTGAGTGCCACCCTTCCCTCTGTGTGGTCTAGCCGAACAGATCACCCAGAGTAACGGTAACGTGGGCGTTCTTCCAGTCATACTTACCGATTTCAACGGCGTTGTAGTTATGGAGTGTGAAGTCCCAGTCCTTCATGGTCAGCCCGTGCTGTACGTTCAGTGCGGCAACCTCCTGAAACAGTTCCAGTGGAGAATCAGTATCATGCATCAGCGTTGAGTGCTGGAATTTCTTGCTCTTGCTGGTTGCCTTGACAAACTTAGTAGCCATTGTCTTACCTTTCATCTGAACCGGCGTAACCGGCGTTCGCTGTTAACTACAACGGTACATAAGTTTCTTGGATTGGTCAACCTTAAATCGCCGGGATGCCAGAATTACCCTGCCTACTTCTCCGAACAATTAGGGACGAGATATAAACCATTACTCCGAAACATATTCCTCAAGAGATTCTAGAACTCATCTTCCACTTTGGTTCAGATAAAGCTACGCTCCCAGCCATCTAGGTTGAGGGCGTAGCTTGAAAGAATAATTACGAGTTGAGCTTGAACACCTTGACGGTAAGGGCCATAAATCCAAGGAGTGCGGCGAAGGATGTGAGTCCGAGGGCGATTCCTGCAAGCATTTCCATGATATTTCCTTTACGGTTGGTGTTGCTCTGTATTCTTGAGATAAGTCTAAGCCCATAAAGGGCTGCTGTCAAACCTATTGTGGATTGAGTACATTTAGGACGTTGCCGGCTATTTCCCTGCACCCGGTGATTGATTGGCAGCGCAATGCGAATGCTTGTCCCGGCATGGCTCTAAGGCTTGCAACCAATGATGGTATGCCTTAGACTGGTACTAGAAAGAAACCCGCTCCTAACAAAGGAACCGTAATGCTGGAATCAGTAAACACCGAAGACAAAGACATCGCAGAACTTGATGTTCAGATTACCGATGCTGACGTTCAGGCTGACGCAGAAGCGGATGCTCAGGCAAGGGCAGAAGCAAAAGCAGAAGCCGATTACATCGCCCGACTGAATGCGGCTTCCGATGCGGACTTTATTGCTCGGGCTAATGCAGAAGCAGACGCTCAGGCTGACGCAGAAGCAGACGCTCAGGCAAGGGCTGACGCGGAAGCCCAAGCAACGGCTGATGCTGATGCAGACTTTGATCTGGATTGGTAAGAAGCCCCCTATCTTCCAAGAATTCCCTTGTTGACCGTAGATGGTTGGCAAGGGAATTCTTTTGCTAGCACCCCGGCGGATAGCCATATTCCTAAGGGGACACAAACTACTGGTACCCTTCACATAAAATGAAGATATGTTCATCTTATGTGAAGGGTACCGCTTAGGAATATATGGCAGTACCAATGATGCTGACGTAAAATCCCACGCCCGGGATAAAGCCACTACTCTGACTTGTAGAGATGGTGAAGGATTCCTTGCCGGCGACTGACTTAACGAGTTGCTCTTTATACAGGCGGGTTGCTTCATTGAACGCTTCTCCCAGCGAGAAACGACTTTCTACAAAAATGCTGATTGCACCGGCTTCCATGATGTTCCCTAATTGGTGAATAGTAATTGGATAATCCAACGGTAGCATGGAAACAGGAAAGACGCAATGCCCTATGCTCATACAGAGAATCCCCTCCCAGCGGGTGCCGGAAGGGGATTCTCTTAGGGCTTATGCCTCCTGAAACTGCTTGACGTAATCCTCGTAGCACCAACATCCGCCGGAGCAATCGTAATCTGACAGCCCAACCTCAGGCTGCACCCGGAAGGTCTGCCAAAGGTGCAGATCCAATTCGTGCTTGGGCATCGGCTTAGTCCAGCGCCGGCCATACATGGAATCAAGCTCTGCCATCATGATGTGAGGGCGAATGGACTTCGGGGTTGCGGTGATAACAGCAGTTGCCATGATGTTTCCTTTGCTTAGGAACCTTGCCGGTTCTTATTGACTACCTCAAGCATAGTGTGCCGGTTGTATGGATGCAAGTCCTCCGACAGATTTCTTGGAATTCTTTTAGGAAAGTTTGCCGGCTTAATTCCCATAGGGGACGACGAAACTTCATGTAATCGCTAAAGGATGGGCTGCGGGGGGGGTGACTGTTTGCACTTGGAGATAATCCGAGATAGGATTCATCTATAAGGAAATTCATCCTTATCTTATCCCTTAAGGAAAAGTCATGACTGTACCAGTAGAATCCGTCTATCAGGCAAAGCGTGTCCAACTTGACCGGATACTCGTCAGCCTCAGCAATGGTTCCACTATTTACACTCAGGAAGCGGCGACTGCTATCTTTGAGTCCATGGAAGAATTGTTCCCTGTTGGCTCCAAGGTGACTGCAACCCATTACAAGTCGGTCTTTGAAACTGAGCCTGTGACCTTTGATGGTAAGGTTCTGTACTCTACGAAGTTGGATGACTCGGAACCTTACTTTGAAATTGAGAATACAGACGGCGAGTTCATCTTGGTCAAGGGTTCCCTTCTTACCCTTACCAAGTAACAATACCTTCCGGGTGCCACTCCTTGCATACCGTAGGAGTGGCACCCCTGTTTTTCTCAGCATACATGGGGACACAGATTTACCATGCACAAGCCGGATTGACGTACGAATTTCTTCCCGGCTGTGTTTGCTTCGACCCGAAAAGCCAAGAACCCCTTCAGTGTGATACTGAAGGGGTTCTTGGGCTAGGAACTACTTGAGGTAGTCCGGCACGCACCAGCAGGTGCTGGAGCAGTCATAATCGGACACCTCGTAGCCAACCTTACGGTACGAGAAGATCCAGCTGTCCAGTTCCAGCCTGGACATGGGCGACGACCAGAGGCGGTAGCCGTCCTCATGCTCCATCTCAGCCATAACAACGTGCGGACGGACGGACTTCGGAGTTGCGGTGATTGCGGCCATCGTGAATTCCTTTGTTCTCAGGCGTACAAACTGTTTTGTACTTCTTCATCAAGGATAAGTCATTACCGGCAACGATGCAAGCCGTGCCGGAAAAATTCTTGCCCGGTTTTTACGTGGTGATGAAAGACTACTTGAACAGGGCAAGAGCCTTCTGTACAAAACCCCGGCGGGGCATCGTCTCTGCTTCCGGCTTAGGCACCGGCTTCTTCCATAGAAGCCTTAGCCATACCGGGTTCTTATCAAAGGACGGGTGACCCAGCCGGACAAATTTGTCGCCGGAACTGTGCCGGGCATACTGCCGCATCTCGTAAAAGCCACCAAACTGTACGGAGATGGTTTCATCGGAAACAGCAGAGACAATACCATCAGTACCTTCAAATGTGCCTTCCCGGAATTTACTACGCTCAATGATGTGGATGCCATCGCCTACAGCAAAGGCACGTAGATCATTTTCCAGAGTTGCCTGAGTCATTTGTCTCCCGGTGGTGTAAATGTGAATGATTCCTGAACTATCCAACTTACCAGATAATGGAATAAAAAGCAACCTTCTTTTAGGGTGCCGGCTTGGGATGAATTCTCCCAGAAGAGTTGTCTTCCGGCTCCGACTGTTGTAGAGTGGAGACATCGGAACAACCCGAAAAGAACTTAGGAGTCATTATGGCAAATCCCATGGTACGTTGCTTCAAAATCGGTGACGTAGTTCAGGTCATCCCGGAATGCTTTGAATTGACCGGGCTGCCGATTGAAGCCAGCAGTGAACTGACTGTAGAGGAATACAGCGGGAAGTTCAACGGCCGCTTCGTACTGGATGCCAAGGATGAAGAAGGAACCATCCACACGGTTCTGGAATCCGAACTGCGGTTCATCCGCTAATCTTCTTTGAAGCGTAGGGGCTGGTTCGCTAAGACCAGCCCCTACGCTTTCCTTTGCTCGTTTCCTGCTGGCTGCGTAACTTATATGCGGGCTGTCTCTTAGGCATTAAGGGACACAATATGGAGTAAGGCAGAAACAAAGGAACCCCTCCCCTAGAGAATGGGAGGGGTTCCTTTGAGGGATTACCACTGACGCTTGTTGAACTTTCCGTAGGGGCTGTAGATGGCTTCTACTTCTTCCGGAGTCCGGCCGATGTTCAAATCTTGAACGACGAAGTTGGGGGTTTCTTCTGCGGTTGCGGTTTCATTCAGCATGATGGTTCCTTTGCTTTGGGGAGGGAATCTTTGTTTCCCTCTTGATGTTTCAAGTCTAAGGCATGGAATCTAGGAATGCAAACCGGAAATGGGAGAACTCTCAGTAAAGACAGAAAGCCTGTTATCCGAGTTCTATAAACTCTACTTCCTCCATGCTTTCAATCTCCACCCCGGTACCGATGGTTGCTACTTCAAAGAACTTCTCATCCTCATTGGCGAAGATGAACTTGTAGATGACAGTTCCGTAGGTGGAGTGTTTGACGAAAGTGATGTCAGCAATCTCTGATGCCGGCACTGTATGCTCTTCCATCATGTCGTAGTACTGTTTCATCCGGGTGGCGAAATTCATGGGGTTCTTTCTATGCTGGTGGTAGGCCGGAAGGATACCAGTATGACAACCCTTCCTAGGGACGAGATATGAGGGGATATGCTGAATAGTCCAAATTCCATCTTACCATCGTTATTCTGAGGTTCCTAACCTGATTGAACTTTACGGTGCCGGCAGTCTGGATTCGGTCGCCGGCACCCGGAGAGCAGTGCCACCATAAAATTGAATTCAGCTTACCGGGGTAATGTCCACCCGGTAAGCAATCCTTAAATACAAAAGCCTTTGACGAGGTAGTAGTTGCTGAGGTCAAAGGGGACACAGTTTTAATCGCCCGGCTAGTTCCGCCGGCAACAAGAAAGTGCCTGCCACCAAGTTGATGACAGGCACTTTCTAAAGGCTGCTACAGCTTTCCGCCGTTCATGTTGAACAGCGTGACGAATCCTGCTTCAAACTCGTGGTTCCACAGCCGAACCCCTTCTTTGGCTTCCCGCTTGCGGATCTCTGCAACAATTTCCGCAACCTTGACCATTTCGTTGTCCTCAGAGCGGATAGCCTTCAGGATGCGGCCACGGTAAACGAGGTTCAGACCCGTAACGTGACGGACGAATTCTTCAAGGTCGCCGGTGCTGTAATCAAAAGTGCTGGCGTTCTGTGCCATGGGAATCATTCCTTGTCTTGGTTGGTGCTGCTTTCTTCTATAAGGATAAACCCTTTTCAGGAGATATGCAACTCTGCAAACAGAAATCGGTATATTCCCCGGATAATCGGAAAGGGGAACATCTTTGCAGACACTCCCCTTTCCGATTGACTCTCCCCTTACAGGAAGTTCAGCAGAGTCTTCTGGTCAACCGGCGCATCCACGGTTTCCGCACCATGAGCCTTAGCCCAAAGAGTAGCGAGTTCACCGAGAGAAAGACGCGGGCGTTCCAGCTCATCGTAAACGATTGAGCCAACAGTGCCATCATTGGTGCTTGACACGTTGGATGCCGTGGAACCGTTGCTTGAGTCAATCCAGAGCAACTTGCCGGAACGCAGATCAACAGCGAACGGAACAGACTGGGTGGAATCTGTCGTAGGCTTGAAAGCAGTGCTCACACTACGTGCATCAAAGACCTCGCCTGAGTCAGGCTTGCTTCGAAGCATCGCACCGGCGATGATATCTACCTGAGAGGTAGGGAACCCGGACCATGACTGGATGGTCATGGCAGTGTAGATAGCCTTGGGGAACTTAGCCTTGACCTTCTTCAGATCCAAGTCAAAGTACTCAGCAGCGGAATCGCCCGGGTGGACATTCTTATCGCCGCTGTAGGTACCGAGTTCACGGTGTTCTGACCAGCTGTTCCACGTCAGGACCGCTACTTCATTGAACTTGTCATCAAGGATAACCAAGCCAATGTCCATGTAACCACTACGGTTCTGGTTGTTATTCCAGTGGCTGAAGATACGCAGGGTATCACCTTCACCGGCAACAGCAAATTCAGCACCACGATCCATCTGGCGGTCAGTAGTGGCAGCGTCACGGCGAACCAGCGGAACAGCCATGGAAGACGTAACTGCAACAGGGCCAGCGGGAGCAGGCTTCTGGGAAAGGTGTTCCTTGATTGCCTTCTTCAAAGCCTTGCAGATCAAAGCAACGTATTCCTCATTGACCTTGACAACATCTGTACGGGAAACCATGGTGTTGTTGATACCAGCAACACGGGTCACACGGGCGGCTTCATCGTTTGCGGCGATGACACCATTGTAGGATGAAATCAGGGTGGTCAACTTGGCGTTGGCACCAATCTTACGGACAGTCTTTGCCAGGAACTTGGCATCCTTAGAAGTCTTTGTCAGACGCAGCAGGGCAACCAGACGACGCAGGAGGTTACCCGGCTGGTACTCAGCGAGCAGTTCCACAGCGGTAACCGTGTCCTTCTTCTCCATGGCATCCTCAATCAGTGAGTTCAATGTCTTGTACTCAATGTTGGAGTGGATGATATCAAGGGCACGCTTCTGAGCCTCAGTGAGGTTGAAGTCGTAAGGGTGAACCGCAGTCATAACCTTACGCCACAGCATCTGGCGACCAACGACAGCATCTGCCTTGTAGCCGTCAGTTACTTTACCCAACTTCTCAACGACAGCACGGCGAACCCCACGAGGAATGTTGAGCATACGGACAGCACGGGCATGGCGGTCAGCGAGGTTATCCACAGCAAGCGTGTAGTTCGCAAGGCGCTGGGCAGTTTGCGAAGATGCCTCAGTGTACAGGGCGAGAACAGCACGGAGAACCGCATCACTGTTACGCAGTACGGGGACGACGGCCAGAGCGATTTCGTTACGGGAAAGTCCGCTGGTCTTGAGTACAGCAGAAAGGTAACTCTGAATGTTCTCAGCGTTACGGGCATCCTTCACAGTATCAACTACGAGGTCAACGGAAGGTTTCTGGAGCATCAGGGCAGACAGGAGCAATTCCTTGTCATCCACGGAGATAGCAAGAGGGTTTGACACGAGTTCAGTGGTGAGGAATCGTGCAGCAGTGGATGCACCGACTACACGAAGTTCACGGGCATTGCGAAGCATATCCTCGATGGCAAGACCATCACGGACAATTGCAGGGTAATCGGGCAAGAGTGTGCCGGCGCTCCAGTAATGAAGAATCTGTTCCATCAGGAGGGTCATCGTTGACAGTTCCTGCACCTGCTTAGGGAAACCGGGGTAGATAGGAGTCATGTCACGGTCAGCGCCGACAATCTTACGTGCCTGCTTGATAGTTGCGGTGATGTTTGCATCGCTGATGTCAGCGAGATCGGACGGATTCACGATGAAGCCAAGGTTCGCAAGTTCAATGGAGCCGGCGAAAGCAAGAGCCTTGCTTGAAGTACCCTTTGCAGGCTTGATGAGCAGTCCGCGGCGAAGAGCAGTCTCGCGAAGTTCAGTAGTAATCTTTGACATGTTTTCTTTATCCTTAAAGTAGTGTGGGTCAGGGAAGGCAAAACGGTTCGTTTTCCAATAAATAACCGCTTCAAAGAGCCTAACTATTAAAGGATACCGGAAAAATCTTACGAAGACAACAGTAACGAAGAATTTTATGGTATCCCTTAAAAACGAAAGACCCCTTACTCGCAATGCGGTTAAGGGGTCTTTCAAAGTAAAATCAGGAAAAGCGAAACGGCTGGTTTATTATCAGAGTAAATAGCCACTTCAAGGAGCCTGATGAATCAAGTGTATCACACCTTTTTGGCGCACACAACCAAAAATGAAAATTTCTTTGGGGATTTCTCTTCTTGGTATTTTTGGGCATAGCGACACAATATGTTCCATATTCGGAACAGTCGGGCGAAGTGTTCCGAATATGGAGCACCCCGGGTTTTCTTCGGGTTCTATAGGGGGACGCAAATGAATGAGGTGGTAATTTTGAGTGCCGGCTTAATACAGCGGAAGACCCCTCATTTCTGAAGGGTCTTCCGTCATAGGCGTTATCTTTACCGATTACGTTCCGGGTTCAGTTCAACCAGTTCAATCGTGTAGCCACCGTAATTGCCTGATGCGTCCATGGAATAGGTGGCACCCGTCAGCATGTCCTGCCGTGACCAGAGGAGACCTTTTGTGGAGACGTATGCCTTTGCCTTCTCTACGTCGTCAAAGACTCCGAGGATTGGCTTGAGTCCAGTGATTTCGGTGGTAAGCACGTACTGGTTCATCTGTGGTTCCTTAGGACAGGAAGGCTGGTTGCCTTGTGTGGTTTTAGTCTATCGTGTTTCCAGTACTGATGCAACTTCCCCACGGAAACTTTTGGGTAGGTTATGAAAAAGGAAGGGCAAGTACCCGTTTCCAAGTACTTACCCTTCCTTTCAGAGGTTTTAGTAGAGGGTGAGGGTGTACGAGTCATCTTCATTGCGAGTGAACTCGTACCGCTCAGTGCCGACTTCCCAGCCGTGGTTCTCCAGGTGGTCAGTGGCGAGGTGCAGGGCGTTCAGACCGTTGCGGGCACCAGCGACGTTTACGGTTGCAGACGTGATAACTGAATCCACTTCAGTTTTTTCAATAACGACGACCATGATTTTCTCCTGTATTTTGGTTGTTGCCTTAGTGATGGTTCAAGCGTACCAGCACTATGAGGTTCTGTCTACTCCCCCATTTAAAGATGGAGGGGCAGGCATCGGATAACGATGCCTGCCCCTCCAGTAGTTATAGTGTTCAGAAGAATCAATTAGGAGAACTTGATGTCAATCTTGGCGTTTTCAAGCAACTCAAGAATGATTTGAATATCCGCATCTGATGCGTTCCCTACAAGTGCAAAATGAATGTCTTCTGCAATGCCAGGATAGACATTTGCCCCGTGCTTAATGATCCAGTCCTTGGCGAAAGCCGTATGATCTACCGCCTTGTTGAATTCAGTGAGAGCCTCGGCAACTTCGTCTTTGTGGTCACTGTCAATGCCTAAAACCCGCATGAGAGTTACGACTATTCCCCGGTGATATTCATCGTCAATATCAACTATGGTGTTGGTATCAAATAATGATGCTACAGCCTCATAGACAGAACGGTTGGCATAAACCTTGAGTGCATCCAGTTCAAGTACGGTCATGATGTTTCCTCTGAAGTAAGTCGTCGTGTATTGTTTGTTTCAGTGTTTCATAAGTTCTGAAATTTGTCCAGTTAATTCTTCCTAGACCAGCACGCCAAAATGATCAACCGTGAGATTCATCCGCTCAATGGTGATGTTGTTATAGGTCTCATTCATGAGTTGGGTAAAAATGGGTGCTTGGTGTCTTTGGAACGAACCCTTTATAGGCCGGATTCCCATCCGGGCATCCACGTACCAAGAAAGACCTTGGGGATTCTTGACTTTTGACCTCAGGCGCGGGGCAAGCCGCCATTCGGAGACAGTAAGGTTGGCTTTGTTCTTGTTGCATGCTTTGCACGCCGGCACAAGATTGCTGATGCTGTGCCGCCCGCCTCGGGAAAGTGGCATAACATGATCAATCGTCATTTTCCCGGCTTTGTTGCAGTATGCACAACGATACCCAAAATCTCGAAGGACTTTCATCCACTGGGCGACAGTGACGTTATATGAATCGGGATTTGCAGCCCGGGAGCGATGCCGGTCAAGCGTCATTTGCTTGAAACCCTTTTCGGTTTCACATGTGCGCGAGCATGTCTCTTTGCCGGCTCTTACCGGTGCAGGGCACATGACACAACGCTTCTTTTTCATACCCTGATGCTACAGGATGCAACTACTGATGTCAAAGCATTTTTGGTCGGATACTTTGGGGGACACAAACTTTGGATACGACTCTTCCGGCACAGCAAAGGAGGGGCAAGCATTCACAGATGCTTACCCCTCCTGCGTTATGAATTTAGAGCGACGGGAACGTGATTTGCATCCGAGAGATTGCAATCAAGTGCTTGATAGTGGCAAGGTCTTTTTCAGAGAGCGTGACATCTGTGGAGTCCTGAATGTCTTTTTCCATCTCTGCGTAGCAATAAGCACCATGATGACGAATCCAGTCACGGGCAATGTCTTCATGGTCTACGTGAACAGTGAATTCGCTGATTGCCTCAGCAACTTCTTCCTTATAGTCGCTGTCAATACCGACGACCCGCAGAACCATTTCGGTAACGCCTCGTGCGTACTCGTCATTGAGATCCAATGTGGTGTTGCTGTCAAAAAGCGAAGCAGCCGCCTCATAGACATTACGATGCGTATCAACCATGAGGGCTGAGAGTCCTTGTACTTTTGACATTACGTATTCTCCTAGGGTTTCGGTGGTTAGTTGTTAGTAGCGGTCAAGTCGGGTGACAGCAAAGGTGGCGTGTGACTGACCGTTGGCGAACCACGTACGAACGGTAGCGGCACCCTTGGTCTGACCCGGACGGTACTCGGGCAATGCACGGCGGGCGAACTTCCGCATGGCTTCCAGACGAGCCTTGGGCATTTCCCGTTCACCAATCATTTCACGGACGGTTACCTTGAGGGTACCGTTGCTGTCCCAGTTTGTGTCGGTGATCTGGTAGAGGCCGTTACGGCTGAACGTTCCGATGGTAACTTTCGTGGTGGTCATGATGACTCCTGTGTTGGTGTGCGTTGCTTTGTGCTTTCAGTATTGCATATGTTCTGCCATCTTGTCTACTCCGTGAACAGATTTTAAAAGGAAAGTTGGCAAGGGGGAAGCGGGAAAGAGCCTGCGGGCATGCTGTAGGGACACAGGACATCATATCTGGAAAATTTTCTAGTATGGCACATAAAGAAAGGGTAAGCACTTGGGATAAGTGCTTACCCTTTCTGAAAGGCGTGTTGACTACTACCGTGCCTGTCGGCTGACAGCGAAGGTGACACGGGAGTAACCATTGGAGAACCAAGTACGAACAGTAGTTGCACTCATGACCTGTCCTTCATACTGTTCGGGTACTGCACGAAGTGCGAACTTCCGCATTGCAGACAGACGGGCTGCGGTCAATTCAGTCTCGCCCTGTGTCTCACGTACGGTGACGGTGATAGTACTGTTAATATCCCGATCCGTGTCTACGATCTGGTACAGGCCGTTGCGGCTGTAAGCTCCAATGGTAATTGTCTTGGCTGCCATGATGACTCCTGTACTCTTCAGTGGAGGCTTCTCCCCCGCTGTGCTGATGCTTCTATTGTTCCATAGTTGCAGGTTGCATGTCAACCCGGCGCGAGAACTGTTTTAGACATCAACCTGCACAGTTAATTGCCGGCAATAAACCTTTCTTCAGGTAGTTGACAGGGGATGCACGGAGTGCGTAAGATTGAGGTATCAGGAAGAACAGGAATTACCTGTTCAACGACTTAGGAGATTACAGTGGCACAGGTCCAGACAGCAGAAAACCGGAAGTTCGGTTACCTTAGCCGTTCTTCCCATGTTTGCCTCGCAGTAGTTTTTGCGGCGTTGGCATTTACCCTGATTTCCACTTCGGCACCAGCAGGTGAATGGTTCGTAGGAATGGGCATGATGATTGTGGCTGTCGTCATCTTCGCCATCAGCGAATGGGTACACCCGCTGTAGTTACAGAATAACAATTTTAGAGGGTAGGGTCTTACAGGCTCTGTCCTCTTTTTCTGGACTAGGTAGGGACACAAGCACCCACCGACACCCTTGACGGGCAAAAGGCTCATCCATCTGCAAGGTGGGAGGGGAGCATAGGGCTTACCCGGTGCCAAGGCAGCCTCTGTACGCCTCTCTGCCGGCATTTTATCTCTCTTGCCTCCATCTCCCCATAATCTTCCAATTATCCCCTCTCAGGGGCTTACACGGGTTCTACTCTGTGCCCATCCACAAATGCCGGCAAGAAATTCTGCCGGCAAGGTGGCATTAAGGACTTGCATCCAGTTCACTTAGCCCTTAGACTTGTAATAACAGCAAACGCCTAGGAGGGCATCATGAACGCTACGACTCGTTTCAAGAACTCAGGCCTCAAGTTTGAACTTGGCCAGAATCTCAGCATTCCGTTCTACAAGCAGAACATTGAACACGTACTGCTTGACGGTGAGTACGTCGCACTGCGTGGTTCTGACTTCAGCATCTATGACGTTGCTCTGAACCGGGAAACTGCCCAGACCATGGCGGATGAACTTGGGGATGATGGAAGCGGTTTCGTACTCGTCAAGGTAACCAAGCGTGGTCAGGAAGTCCAGCAGTACTGGCGGGATATCGTTGCCGACTGCTGGGGTTTCCAGAACTAGCGCTCTGGCATAACGGTAAGGGTGGTTCCAGTCCGGAGCCACCCTTACCTTATTGGGAATCTTAGGGGACACAGTATAGACGGGAGGTAAAAATAAAGATACCCACCTTCTCCCTTTTGGGATGGGCGGGTATCTTAGGTGGTCAGGGAAACTACGAGACTTTAGTTTCCTTCATCAGGTTGGCGTAGTTCCAGCCCGCAATGGTTCGGTGCAGAGGGTGAGCCTTGGAGTTCTTATGAACAGCCAGTAGAACGTTCGGGTCTTCGTCATGAATCAATTGACGGAGGCTGACATCGCAGGTGTTGGGGTGCTGTGCAACGGCGGTGCGGATTTCTGCATCTTCGTGCTTGCGAAGACCGTGCAGTGTGGTCAGGTGAGTGTCAGGATCATTGACTACAATGAGTGCTTCTGCCTTGTTCATTACGTTCTCCTTTGTCCGGGGGAGTTCTTCTCTCCCTTACTGATGTATTAAGCGTAACCCATGGATTCTGTACATGCAACTACCGCAAATAATTCGGCGTGTCTGCATTGAGCGGGTTCGGTATGAGGGGACGACGAAAGATTCTACGGTCATGTATCTGGTCTGCCGGCAATTTAACCGCACACTCTACAAAACCTTGCTATAGTAGTATTCACACGAAATTACAAGGAGGAAAAGTCAATGGACCGTAAAGCACTCATCGTTTTAGCATCTATGACGGACAAGGCTCGCATTCAGGCGAACGCTATTGATGCCACAGCTGGAACCAACGGTGTCTACGGTCAGTTGTCTGAGGCACTAAAAGCGACCCTGGCGTTGATTGAACCTGACCGGGTTGATGACCTATATCAGTCCATCCTTGATGGCAACAGCATCACCGAAGCCCTCACCGCGGAAAGCCTCTAACCACCACTGGAGGTGCCTAGCAATATAGGTTTCTCCCCGGAGGTATGAGGGACACGCTGTTGTAGTGAGTTTCCCGCCTGCTGGGAAACCTGAGCCTTGCAAGAAATTTGGCAATAAAAAGCAGCCCTCCAGCGGGAGCCATGCTGGAGGGCTGCTAAATCAAGGCTATGCTGTCCGGACTACGATTGCATCCAGTACTGAGCATGCCCAGTTGTAAGCAAGCTTGCCGCCAACCTCAAGGTTTGCCATCTGACCGGCGATGATATCCAAAGCCATGTCTGCCAAGGGCTCATCTTCCGGACGGACATTGGCTTCCAGCACTGCAAGGGCTTCCGTCGTGTCGCCGGAGCCGGACCAGTTACCGCGTTCTGCTTCTACTGCGAACTGTGCTGCCATGATGTTCTCCTAAGAGTTCGTGCCGGGTTGTTCCGGTAGTTCAATGGTACAACTAATTCGCCGGCAACGTCAACCCGGGAAGACAAGAAAGTTTCTATGTTTCCGGGAAAGGCACCCTACTGAGTTTTCTTACTTAACTGCACCGGTGATGACATTCTTGTGAATGAATTCAATGGGTTCCGGCAAGGTTACTGGACTCTTTGGGGATGCAGCCATGATATACCCAACCATTGCGTCAATCTTCTCTTGCTTGGACAGACCTTCAAAGTTCGGGTATGAAAGAGGTGCCGGCGGATTATCTGATGCTGCCATATGTTGTCCTTGGGTAGAGGGGTAAAGTCTTGCCGGGTGATCCGGGAGTTTCCAGTATACCTGCATGCCAAATTGGGTTCAGAAAGACCAGGAGCCGGCTGTCAAACACCGGAACTTAGTCAATCTCTTCTACTGGGTTCGTACCCGGTATTGGATCGCTCCGGTTACCATCCCGGAAGACAACTACGTACCAATGCTTCCGGGTACGACCTTCTGTGACCCACCAGCCTACACGTTTAGCAACGCCGTCCCGGTAACCATGGTTCAGCCACCAACCCGGCTCAAGGTTAACCGCCGGCAGGTTCTTAATGGATTCTTGCATTGCTTTCTACGCTCCTGTTTCATTCTGATGGGTATCTCCATCTTACCTTAGGAATCATGTGCTTCAGGGGCGGTTTGGTAATCTTCCCGGGACATGATCGCTGCAAATGCTTGACTGGAACCCTTGTTCATTGCTATGCTTAGCGTGACCCTATATCCAAAAGAAGGTAAAAATGAAAACCCGAGTTGAAATCCTTGAAAAGGCGACATCCCTTGAACCGGTAGAAGACGGCAGTGTGGATGCTGAAGTTCACGCACTGCTGGTAGAGATTGCAGGCGAGAACAATGATTCCATGCTTTCACAGGAAGATACTGAGGAACTCCTGTACGTAAAGGATATTTACCACTTCCAGTCGGTTGCGGCTCGCCGGGTTCGAAAGTTCCTTGCTGAGTAACATCGGGACGTTCTAGGGAGTTGGTGCCGGGAAATTGCCGGCACCAACTCCCTCCTAGAGGGACACAATCACTAGGTGGTTTTTACTAGTGCTACTCCCCGAGGTATTACGTTTCCGGAGCAGCACCTTATCCTTGAGTTGACGCAAACGCCAATAAATGATACCGTGGTAGCTACTGTACTCATATTCAAGACAAAGGAACCTGACACATGACCATTGCTACTTGGCCCACAAAAGACCCGTATCCGTGGCTGACTATTGATGAAGAAGGCGAAGAGTTCCGGGTGCATTCCGGCAAGATTGATGCTTCAGACCCAGATCTGACCGGTTGGACTTTTTCTCCCCGGTCTGACGATGAACTCCGGGAACTCGGCTACCCTCTCAACGAACCCGTACTTCTGGATACCACCGGCGACCCCTATCCTTGGGTTTGCATTGACGAAACCGGTGAGGAATACCGAACCTCGATTGCCCGTGAAGATGGCATTGACGAGAATGGTATTGAGTGGTCAGGTTGGACTTATGCCCCGCGTTCCCAGCAGAAACTGGATGAACTTGGTTTCTAGCCCCCTTAGGGACGAGAAATAAAGCCTCCTCTACGAGTTTCAATCCCCATTACCTCCTACTGTGCGATAATGGGAGAAATATTGGAGAAAGGGAATGCTATGGAAATCACGAGCCAAGAGCGGAAAGCACAACTCTTTTCCAGGTTGCGCCGGGCAATTCTAATAGCCCGACTTAAGGTGACACTCGATAAGGAACTGAATCGCCCCACTTCAGATACAGTCATGCGGTTGGCTGGGATGAAGTTGCCACCCATCAAAAGCACAAGAGTTCAAAGTAGGATATAGCCGACAAGCTAGAAGGGAAGACCTACGATACTGTAGGTCTTCCCTTCTAGTAAGAGTTCCGACTATCCATGACGGCGCTTGGCGTGAACGTCAGCCCAATCGCAGGCTTCAAAGAACGTGTTGTTCACTCCATCACTGCAATCGTTGCACCATGACTGGAAGTAACCCTTTGGTCCACCAATGGGTTCTTTGTTCTCGGTAAGGACGATAGTGCCTTCTGCCAGTGAAGCCATGGAGGTTACGGCCTTGTGGAACTTGATGCAGGAATCGCAATTTCCCAGGCACTTGTCCGAATCGTGGATGGTGCTGCTCAGTTCGTTCTGGGTCTTGATTGCGAAGAGGTTCTGAGTCATTGTCCTACCCTTTGGCTATTTACTGCTTCTGGCTTGCTGTTGTAACCAGCATACATGTGGAGTGCAGGGAGTGCAAGCCGGTTTTGGGACTACTTCAAAAGTTCTTTGAACTTAGGGTTCAGCACAACCGGCAGAGTAACTGCAAGAAGGACTGTAAGGCAAATGCCAGCACTGATAAGGTCTCCCTTAATGAGAGCCTCTACCAAACCAATTGCTGAGGCGAGTGCAACAACAAAAACTGCAAATATCGTCATAGAATTTTCCTTTAGCCGGATGGATACGAACGTAGTCCAATTGTTCCATTGTAGGAAGAAACAGGGAACTATGTCAAATTGAGTAAAGGGGACGACGAAGCTTGTTTACTGGCAGGAGAATGCCCAAAAGTTACCGGCGGCTCTTGAGCGCTTGCATGGTTCTGTTCAGGCGTTCTTTCTCCCATTCCTCGTCACTGGACTCCCCTGCCGGACGGTTCAGTTCATGCATGTCAAGAGAGACTGTAAAACCGGCAACTACCATTGCAACCAAAGCGATAATTCCAAGGGTTATAATATCCGGTCGGGTAGTAATCAGACCGGAATTTGGCTGCAAGATAAGGAAAGCACCCGCGATTACTGATGTAAGCATGGTACCCACAGCAACCCGCTGTACGCGGGTGACATTTGCGTTGTAGACTGAAGATTCCTGCGGCATGGGAGTATCTTTCTTTTATAGGAGTAAGTACATTAATATTTTAAGCGTACCCGACAGCTGAGGTACTGTCAACGCATAGCTACTTTAGGGACACAAAGTTCATCTTGAGAAACAGCAGGAACCCCCTGATCAATTGGTCAGGGGGTTCCTGCTAAAGTTCCTTAGACGATGTTGAAGGTCTCAACAATTTCGTTGGCAACCGACTCGGCAAGATCTCCACCCGAGTAGTTGTTCCAGATGAGAACCATGACACGCTTCTCAATGGTTTCCAGATCACCGCTGTTCAGCAGGGTGAGGATCTTCTCGGAGAGAATCTGGTTCATCGGGTAGAACCCTTCTCCATTGGCTCCGTAGTTCTTCTCAAGGATGGCCTGAATGGCGGGGGCGGTAGCGGCGTTGGGGGTTGCGTCAACCAGCATGATAAGTCCTTCGTTTAGGAGGGAAGTCTTTGTTTTCCCTCTTGATGTTTCAAGTCTAAGGGATAGAGTTTGCGGATGCAAGTCTGGTCAAGAATATTTTCCTGCTGGCACGGGTTCCTTTTCCGGTCTTTACTTTATGGCTTCTATGCTGTAGCATGGGATACATCATAAGAATGAAGACATGGAACAAGAAAGGTGTTAGCAATGGCTACCACAGCAGTTACCGAAGAAATCAAGGCCGCAGCTATTTGTGGTGCCATTGAGATTCTCATCAACCCGGAATACGGCAACGACTGGATTCTCAATGAAGTTCTCCGCGATATTCCTGACGAGCGCCTTGGTGATCCTGAGGAAACCGCCCAGAAGGTCGATGACATCATCACTGACCGTTTCCGGGAATTCGCAGCCCTTCTTGTAGCGGAACTTCCTGCGGAACAGCGTAAGCGTTATTCAGAATACCTGAGTAAGTAACCCCTCTCCCCTAAAGAAAGACCACTCATGCTGAACTTTACTGAAGACTTCAAGAATTACACTCCTACTGGTGGCGATAACCTTGAAGGGATCTTTCATAACCGGGAGAACCTGAAGGCCCTGGGTATTGACCCGGAGGGCAAAGACACTGCTTTTGAGGCGAAGTACGTCTACTGCGGCGCTCACATGCGGGTACATGAAGCCGGCTGGTGTACTGTCCGGCTGGTGCTGAAGCGGCCTCTTGAAGCACAGACTGGTGAAGAAGCCCGTGCCGAAGTGTCCGCTCTGGGATATCCCACCGTACACTAGTATTTGTTGGGAAGCCGGGTCGGTAGAAATACTGATCCGGCTTTCTTGGTAGTACTACAAGGGACACAAGTATGGGGCGGGAAGCCGGCAGAAACGCAAAATCCCCCTACCGGATAAGTAGAGGGATTGCGAGATGCAAAATCAGGCGTACGCCCTCATTTGCTCTTCCATTGTACCACCTTTTAGACAGGGGTTACAAGTGCATATAAGAAACGCCTACGAATAAGAATTGCCCTGCTTCATCAAGGAAGCAGGGCAATTCTTTAGAGGTTTAGAAGTCCAATTCAAGGATTTCCTGATCGGAGAGTTCGGCGTACTCGCTGTAGTGGTGTTCTACGTTCTGGTAACCCGAACCGTGACCGTCGCTCCATGCGGCCAGACGAAGCATTGCCAGAACATCAGAATCCTCGCTGGTGGCGTACTGCTCTTCAAGGTAGTTGAGGAATTCTTCCTGAATCTTGCTCTTGCCCGCCTTGTATTCTGCGATCATTGCTGCACGGGTAGTCTTGTCAAGACCAGCGGCGGGGTAAACGAGGGCGTTCTCTGCAGCTACTGCCTGTTCTGCGTTCAGCATGATGTCATCCTTTGTTCTGGAGGGAATCTTTGTTTCCCTCTTGATGTTTCAAGTCTAAGACATGGATTCAGGAAAAGCAAACCCTGATTGCCGGAATTTTCTTCAGAACTTTTCTGAGCGGCTCCAAGGGACACAATAGCATGTGCCATGAATCATATTTAGAGGTTGTTTCGGTGCGGTATCATAGAGGTATGGACAGATCATTCAACGGGCCGGCACAACTGACTCTTCCCCGGATAACAGACCCGGTAGAACTTAACTCCTATGCGGATGGCAGCCGGTTTCTTCTGGTGTATAACCGGGGAACTGACATGAAGATAGTTTCCTTGCAATGGAATGGCTATAAGACTCACCGCTCCCTTTTTGTTGAAGGCACTGGTGCTTTACTGCCGGTCGCTGATTACGTTGAAGGAAAATTGAAGAGTGAGTCGTTGTACCTTCTCGCCGGCAGTAAGTCATAGGGGACGACGAAGATAACTTTGTGTTGTCCGGTCACTGTTACGAACATCCGCCTGACCAGCCCGGACAATTTCCAAATGCTCCGGAATCCGATGTTGCGTTTTCCCTGATACCTATGTATGCTTGTTTTATCAGCAAGGCACCGCTTCCAAACCTAAGGAACACACAATGGCTCAGAACATCTTCTCCATCAAAGACCAGAGCGAACTGAACTCCATTATCCACAGTGCAAAAGATTCCTGCACCGGCGTAGGGTGCGAGTGGTGCTCCAAGTTCTACAAAGCTTCAGTTCCTGTCAAGACGGCCGCTGAGAACGGTGCAGTCATCACCGTCAGCCAGAACGAAAAGCCCGTAGAGGTCAAGGGTTGGTACCTTGTCTGGTGCGAGTCCTGCTCCGATGGCGAACACACTGACTTCTGGGATGCTTGCGACTGGGCGGAACGTCACGCTAACAAGCGCCACTCCCACTAAGACATACGAAGGAAAGCCCCATGCTCCTGCTAGCATGGGGCTTTCCTTTGCGCAAAAACAGCCGGCATCATGCCTTATTTTGCTGTATGATTGAACCATGAAAATTATGCGAAGTAACTACGACAAGCCCCATCGGTGTCCGGATTGGTCGGGACCGGCAATGAAGGGTGGGAAGGGAGATTGCCCGGGAGCAAGTCTCGCGCGCCAGATGTATGGCGAAGACGGGAACCGTAAGGCACCTCATTGGCGGTTCCATAAGTGCAAGGCATGCGGGACTATCGTTTTCCCATTCATTCTCCGCAAGGTTGACCCAACATGGTGGTACGACCGGTATGAGAACTGGAAGCGCTGGCGGTAAGCCGGCTCTGGTGGCTGGGATCTAAAGCATAGGTTCCAGCCACCAGTACTCTAGGCAAAAAGGGACACAAATATCATGGGGATGATCCGTCTCCTCCCCGAGTTCATCAAAAGGAAGCCCCCACCATTTGGTGGGGGCTTCCTTTTGATGAACTATTTAGTTGGTCTTAGGTTCCTTGATGAAAACCCAGACAGCAACAATGATGAGAACGCATGCAATGGTTGTGATGAGGCAACCCGTTGCGTATTCCTTGGGGAGGTGAGTGATAACGCCACGGGAGATTGCCCATGCGCTGGGGCCAGTGAGGGAAGCCAGCATGAAAGCAAGACCCGAGATCATTGTCTTTACGAACTGAGTGTTAGTCATTTGCTGGACCTTTCATCTGGAGGAGGATGTTTCCTCTTCGTTGTACCTATCATAGGCAGGTATCTCAGCCACTGTCAACCCCTTGGTCTGATTCAGGTTTCTAACAAAGAAAGACCCCGTATGCCTCTTATGTATTAGGGTAAGCCGGCTGGTAAGTTGTGTTTCGTCTTGCATTGCCTGCTTGACCGGGCTAAACTTGGTATAACAACAAAGCCTAGGAGGCACAAAGTGAACGCAACTAAGCGTGTAGCACAGGCAGGTATCAAGTTTTCAGTAGGCCAGACTGTCAGCATCCCGTCTTTCTCTCTCATTGATCATGAGCTGAAGAACGGTGAGTACGTTATCCTTAACGGTTCCGATCTCAGCATTTATGATGTTGCTATGAACAGGATGACCGCCGAAGTCATGGCAGGCGAACTTGGTGACGACGGTGAAGGCTACGTGGCAATCGAGGTGACAACCCGTGGGCAGGCAGTACAGCAGTACTGGCGAGATGTTGTTGCTGACTGCTGGGGTCTTCAGAACTAGCAGCCTCTGAACTCAATATTGCAGGGTGGCTCCGGCTGGTGTCACCCTGCAATATCACCCTTATCTGAGGGACATAAAAGTTAACAGAATTTTAAGTTTCCGTTATCTGAAGCGTAAGTTGGATGGAAAAGTTCGTGCCCGCCACTCTGTATGAGCAACGGGCACGAACTTTGAAATTTAGCGGGATTGCTGACTTAAGTTCCGCTAATGGGTATAACTGTTTAGTGCATGATAAATCTAACTGCTTAGTGCATGATGATCCAACGCCACATAACAGTCCCCCTCCCTTTTTCCCGGAAGCCCTGTTAGCCTCCCCCATAAATAAAGAGTACCTTAACTTTTCGTAAATGGGGATTTAATTGTATTTAATAGTGAAAATCACGTAAAAGATTTTAGACGCTTTTGCCGAGGCGGGAATTACGGCAGAAAGCCGGCATACTGACGACATGAAGCCCACCCGATAAAGTGCAATATTCACTGACGGCTCAATTACAATTTAAGACATTCTTGATTCTGTGTTGCATCACAACAAATACTGCGGTACGCTTAGATTACAGAATTACTAAAAGGTAAAGGCGGTTAAGAAAATGTACACCAGCACTATCGCGGTTCCCCGAGTTACTGAGACGACTTTGGCTCAGCTTGAGGCAGTTGCTCCTGGTATCGTTGCACTCCATAGCCTCAAGACCACGGAGACTGCTGAGGCTGCCGTGGAGATTTCCTCTGACACCTTGCGTCCCAAACTTCACTACCGGGAGAGCATCGGTGATGTCGATGTTGCGGAGACCTCAACAGGGTGGATTGTTACCACTGAGATTCTGGAGTTCGGCCGCTAAGCGGGAACTCTCTTATAGAGAAGGGTTGAGGTTGCAGAAATGTTTACCTCAGCCCTTCTTCCTTACATCCACCATACTAAGACGCAGAATTTTTAGGCTTGCCTAGATGGGCTAACCTGATGTACCATGGTTCTATAAGCACAAGAGGTGCTTACTGATTTCAGGAGATGGGCATCATGACTGCACAGAACACGGGAACGAAGACAGTAGCGAAGGCAAAGTTGACCAGCCTTAGTACAACTGACCTCATCGCTCAGTATGAACTGGCAATCTCCTCCTATAAGGGTCGCCTCACGAACGTTGCACCTCGCCAGCAGCGCATCAACTACATCGTTGATCTTATCTCAGCCCGTGCAGATGAAGATGATGCTGTAGCACTCGCATTTTACGCAGACACGGAGTAAATTCAGGGTATAAGGGAAGCCCCACACTATGTTCAGCGTGGGGCTTCCCTTATACCCTGAAGAATCCCCTGCCGGCATTTATCTTAGCTTGATTAAAAAGGGACACATAGGGAAAGAAGGAACACTCTGCCAGGCATTCCTTCCTTCTGAAATGTACTTAGAGCGAAATCTTAAAGAACTTATCCAAAGCATCACCATAAACCTTGGCGGCCTTCTTGTATTTCATGTGGAAGATACCGGCTGGAATCATCGCAATGACCAGAAGACCGGCACCAACCGCAGCCCAAGCGAGAGCATTGGTGATGGAGCCGGTGAAGGCGTGTACTGCACTGATAATCACAAAGACAAAGAATGCTTTGAGTCCCATGAAAACGAACTGGTCGCGGTCAATCTTCGCGTGGTCCATTTTCATACTCATGCTGGTAAGTGACATGTTCATACTTTCTATGGAGCGTCTAAATGCTTTGGTTCTTTGAGCCTACCGGTTCCGGCACGGGAACGCAAGACATGGGGTTGTCAAAGATCTCAGCCAAGAAGGACTTGCAATCCAGTTCTCTATGGCTTATCCTTGAGATAGAAGGAAAGGCAAAATACTTTCCCGCCACTGAGGAGAATACAATGACCGCACGTAAGAACTCTGCACTGCTGACCGAACTTGGTTTCAAGGCAGACGGAAAGCGCCCAGATGTTCTGGTACTGGATAGCCCCAAATACCCGGAACTGAAGCTGGTTGCATTTGACAACGGCCGCATTGATGCAGTGGACCTGTTCACTGAACTGGGTTCCCAGCCGATGAACTACCTCAACGACTCCCGTAACATCTGCATCAGGGTTCAGAACCACAACGATGTTTTCGCTGAATCTGTTATCCGCACAGTGGTTGACCAGTTCCGCAACGTCTCCTCCTAGTTCATAAGCAGAATGGCTCCCTACCACGACGGCAGGGAGCCATTCTGCTTTTCTCTTGCCGGCATTGTGGGGACACAAACAAGAGAACCGGCAAGAAGAAAAAGGATGCCCCAGTGTGTACTGAGGCATCCTTAAGTTGGAGATTCGGGGTAGTTACTGAATCTGACCGTTCACTACCTGCACCTTCTGCTGCAACTGGAGGGAGTCGTACTTGGCCTTCGTGACATCTACTTCAAGTTCAGCGTCAGAGTTTCCAAGATCCAGAGTGACTTCATACTCGGTCTCTGTGGTGGTCTTGGACTTACTGGTTGTAGAAGACTTCTTTTTCTTCTTCTCAACGTCAACTTCCTTGTGGGTGACCGTAGCCGGGCCAGTGTAGGCAGGCGTAGAAGCACAAGCGGATGCCCCTGCTCCAATAGCAATGGCAATACCTACTGCGCCAATAATACGAAAAGCCTTCATTTTTACTTTCTCCTTCAGTGGATTAAATTACCCTCATTATCGGAAATGTAAGAGAGTATAGAGGTAATTCTAGCAGCCTAAGACGAAAAAAGCAATTCCGCCACCAAATGACTAGCCCTAACCAATAGACAGATTTACTTGATACCAAGCTTTGCCAGTTCTTCACGCTTCCGGGCAATCTTTGCTTCAGCATCCAAACGGGCGGCTTCAGCGTTAGCAATTTCGGCTTCCAGACGTTTCTTTTCGGCCATCCGGTCAAAATCCTTGATGGAAGTTTCCAGAGCTTCGAGTTTAGGGATTTCCTGCCGACCTCCACCGAAGTATCTTGAATCAGTAATCCGGACAGTCAGCTGAATAACGATGTCATCGCCGGCACCACCATAGCTCTTGTTCCGTGGACCTGCGAAAGTGTCTGCGGAGAGTTCCTGCTTACGGTTGTAGACGTACGCAATCCTCATCTCCTGGGCTTTAACCAAGTCGCTACCCATAACCTCCTGAAGGGCTTCATACCCTTCAAAGAGAAGTGCAGCCGGGATCGGGTGAACCTCCCCCAGGCTTTCCGGCAAATTGTTGTAGTCGTATTCAGTCATCAAATTTCTTTCTGTGTGTGTTATAGGTTGATTGTGTTTTCCTCGTAGGAAAGAGTTGGTTAGACGTTCTCGCATTCAAGGCCCTCAGCGGCGAGTGCGCGTTTAACCCTGTCACGGAAGTCATCCGGGAACGGCTGACCCGGCTCATGACCCTGTGGCCAGATATAAAATGCATGGTCCTCTCCAAATTCGTCCATACTCAATTCCTTTTCTACTGGTGGTTGATTAATGCCTTATCTTATGGTAACAGGAAATAAGACAATAAACAACTTGAAACTTAAGTAAGAAATACCTGTAGAACATCCGGTGGTTGTGTTTTCTTTGTTCATGGGTTATTCTTGATACATCAGCAAGACACCACGATTCCTTGAAAGGAACACCATGCTTAGCGCCGCCGTTACTCTCGCTTCCTACCTCGTTTTCACTAACATCAGGGACTTTGTTCTTTCCCGGCGGGAAATGCAGGTTCTGGTCCGGCGGGAATGGAACCGACAGTCGTGGATTGACTCCGGGTTTGCATCGTAACGGTTTCGCCAGTAAGGGGAGGTAGCCATCACGGTTACCGCCCCTTTTTGGTTGTTCACCCAAAAATAAAGCAGGACCGAGACTTACTGAATCCCAGCCCTGCTTGGTTGTTAATCCCTATTTGTCTTCCCAGCCCTCGGCACCGCACTTGGTGCATTCCCACTGGACTCCGTCTTCATCCTCGTAGGTGGTGCGCTCTCCCCGGTGTTCGCCGTACTCGGCACAGATGCCGGAGAATTCAGGTTCTTCATCTTCGTTGATTTCAATCTCGGGGTTTACGTTAACCTGAGCCATGATGTTCTCCTCTGTGGGGCGGAATTTGCTTCCCGCGCTTCCTGATATCTCTACAATACATGCCGGCGGATTGTTCGTCAACATAGATGGAGCCAAAGGTAGAACTTCCGATATCACTGCCAACAATTACCGCTGAAAGGCCGTTATGCCCGTATTATCCTTGACAGTCCTCCCCTATTGGTCACTTATCCCTATTGCAGTGGTGATTTATCTCTTTGCCCTATTGTGTGTTTTGCTCTATGACCGGTTCGCTAAATGGAGTACTCTTGACGGCCGAATCCTTGTGAGCATGGCCGCACTGATATTGCCTTTCATGGCAGTAGCATTATTTTTCCGGTTTTCGTGATCCCGGCATTGGGGACGACGAATATAGAGTGACCACCCAACTGAAGGAAAACCTCTGCTTTCCTATTCCCTCAAGGGACACAATTTAATCACTTGAACTAAGAGTTATGCCCGCCACCCCCTTTTCGGAATGGCGGGCATACCTATGAAGGTTACTGGGCGGAAAGGCTCTCTCCTGCTTCCAGAAGTTTCCGTCCATTGGTGTCAGCGATGAAGCGGTGCAGGCGGTATGCACTGAGGTTGTTTGCCACGCCGTAGAGAACATTGATGTCAGAATCGTTGGCGAGAATACGCAGGGTGTCGGGGTATGCATTGGGGTTCTTGGCGACTGCTTCACGGACAGCGGCTGACTCATGCTTACGCAGGCTGTGAAGAACTGCTCCATGGGTATCGGCGCTGGTTGCCGCTGCGAGTGCTTCGTTGGTGTCCATAATGTTCTCCTTTGTCTAAAGCCCTGCTGGGCTTTCCTGATGAATCAATCGTACCTTAGAATTTTCAGGCATGTCAACTTGCGCGGAATGCATGCCGGCTCAGTGTTTGCCGGCAAAAGACAGCCGCGTTTCCTTATCCGGTAGAATGATGATGTTCCTTTTGTGAAAGAACCATTTTGTATCAATCACAATGGAAGGAACATGCTATGCCAAAATATAACGAAGAACTGCTGGACTGGGCTATGACCCGGCTGGAAGAGCAAAGTGGTCGTCGATGGGGTGTTGTTGACCCGGAGACGATCCGGTTGATTGTACGCCCGCTGGATTACGGCTGCGATTGCTATGATGAATGCTGTTGCTATGAATGCATCTGTGGTGAGTGTCAAGAGGAAGATGAACTCTACATCTGTATAAGTGGCGAAGAGCCAATGCATCATTACCTTATGCGGAAAGACTCTCCTAGGGTCTCCCGGTACACTGCGAAAGCATATGTGCGTCGGGAAGCAGAACCTGAGTTTGACCGGCTGGGAAGTGAAATCTTCCGGGCAAACAACGAAAATCCAAAGTTCTAGAAATTGAAGCCGGCGGTATGACTGAGGGACACAATCTAAGGGTCGTACTGCCGGCTTTATTCTTTGGAAACGCTCCTCCTGGGACCTGTACAGAGACCGTGGCAACATCGCCATGGTCAGTAACGGAAGCGGGCTCTGCGGTGAAACCAGAAGCGGAGAAGAGAACGCCAGCCATAACGGTGATGGTTGCGATTTTCTTGATAGCCTTCATGATTTTTCCTTTGTCTCGGTGAGGTGGTTTCCTCGGTTGCTGATGTATCAAGACTACTCCCCTATGGATGGTATTGCAAGCCGAATGGTGGAATATTTCCTCAAGATTTTACAAGATCCCTGACTCCTTCTACACGTCATTTTCCTGCGATAGACATCTTGCGAACTGCACCGAATGATGCTACGCTCAGGATATCAAAACTCCTCGTTTAAGGATTGGTTCCAGTGCTTAGTATCATTCTGGTCTTTGGTTTTATCCGTATCTCCTGCAAGTTGGGTAAACATGATCTACGCAGGGGTGGTTGGAGCAGGTGGAAGCCCTGCCGGCATTGTGACCACTGGGAAGAAGTTTAAGACCCAGCACAAGGGGCGGTACCGAGAAAGACCCGGTACCGCCCTATTTTTGTCCATAAAGGGGCAGTACATAGGGGGACACATTTCAGCATAATATGCCAGATTTTCTACGGTACTTTTCCCTCTGTTTTTGCCCTTCGAATGAAGGAAGCCCTTCACCATGATAGTGAAGGGCTTCCCGAACAGGTTCTAGACGGCAACTTTCTTGCCTGTGACATCTTCAATGATGGTTCCCATTACGATGACCGTCAGGGGCTGAAGTGCCTTATTGACGACAGGGGCACCTGACTGAGCCTTCCAAGATACTACCTGAAAGACTCCCTCTCGGTTGGTAAATCCACGAAGGAAGAAAACTCCTCCTCGGGTTCCCTTCAGCCACAGCTGGTCAGGGTAGTCAGCGGGGATTTCAACGGTGTATGACTTGCCACCGATGCTGACCTTTGCACCATTGGTGAGGGTCTGCATCGCTGCTACGGGGGCTTCAGTGTTTGCACTCATTGTCTTGCCTTTCGTTGTCACCCTTGCGGGTTTCGTTTACCTTCTATGGATAGTTTAGCCTGTTTCTTCCTGAGGTGCAAGCACTAACTTGAAAGGGGACGGAGAAGATAGTCATAGTGCCGGCAACCTTGCGAAGGCAAGAAAAAGCCCCGCCAGCCTCATTGACTGGCGGGGCTTCCTCTGAAAGCTTAATCAAAAATCTTGAAGGTGATAGCCCAACCCGTTTCAGTCTCGGAGCTTTCCTCTACGCCACTGACACAATGCTGACTCGGCAAGCTGGCATTCATCTTAGCGGTTGCAACCTTGACGGCTTCTGCTTTGTTGTTGACAAGAGGGATTTTTGTCAGGAAAGACAGCCCCGGAAGCGTCCGCTCCAGATCGTGAAGCGTTGCAGCGGTGATGCGTGGAACGGATACTGTGGTCTTGTACATGATGCCTCCTGAGTGATTATTTTCTGCTCTGTATTGCGAGTATAGTTCACGCCGGCAGTATAGGCAAGTTGGCAGAATGGGCTTTAGAAAATATCGCTACAGGGACACGATTAGGAATAATCCTGATACCTAAAACTCTTCATCATTCTTGACGTATTATACTTGCCAAGAATGATGAAGAGTTACGTGGTTCAGGAAATTTTCCGAAACTTGGACTCCAAGGTGACTACCCCTACTGTGATGTAGGAACAGGTATACGAAATGATGAACAAAAGAGCAAAGGAACTGAGCGGGTTGCTGAAGGCATTCTCGCCCTGAATAAGGGTAATGGCGATTATGGTGATGCTTGCAATCAGAAGGGCTTTGAGGATGGTGTGCATTGGAGTTAAGTCCTTTTCGTTTCAGCCGGTGCGGTTCACCGTATATCCCGATTCTATAATTAAATTGCGCTGATGCGCAAGTCATGTACGAGAAATTTCCATCATAAGTGGAACGTACTGTTTAATAATACGAGAACCCGGAAGTTTATCCCGGGTTCTCTATGCGTGGCAGATGATTACTGCTCAGTCAATGTTTAGAGACGGAAGAGTTTGAGTTTTTTGTTGAAGCGAAGGATGAGTACGATGACTGCCAGAAGTCCTGCAAAGATTCCTGTTGCTTCAAGGTCGCCGGTGGCAACGGATTCAATAAGTCCGAGAGTGATTCCGATGGTGGAAACGAAGATTACGAGGAATGCCATTGTCTTACCTTTTCTCAGTGGTTGGCGGTGCTTATGTATCCAGTTTAGACGGCATCGCCGGAATCCGCAACCTCACCGGTGAGATTTCCCAAATGTCAGTATGGCCAATTACCTCTCATCCCCAGAAGCAATGTTCAGAGTGTGGGTTTCTTTGACTGCACTACGCACCAGATCCCGGTACCCAACGTCAATACAGTCAGGGCAATGCTGATAACACCCCCGGTCTGACTGCCTAAAGCAATTGCAATGCCGGCGCAGTAGAGGAACAAGGCGGTAAATGCCATCAGTGTATACCCAAGGAGTCCAAGGGCATCCTTCTTGATTTGGGTTGATTCAAGGTTGCTTTTAGGCATTTCACTTTCCTTCTGGTTTTATCCGAGAGTGGTGCTTCTATTGTATACCTCATCGGCTCAATGGGACGAGATATAAAGAAGAACCCGCTACCTCCTATGAGATAACGGGCTCTTCTGGTTTTTGGCTTAGAAGCGGTTGCGCTTTTTCAGTTTTGCATTACGGATTGCGAGGAAGATGATGAAGGCAATCACCAGAAACCAGTAGTGGTTCCAGAGGAGGATTCCGATGACCGCTACAGCGGCAACGCTCAAAAGCCTTGACCCCCGCTTGGGCTTCGGGGTGTAAGTGAAGTGCTTGCTTGCCTTCATCAACTGCATGAGGATGAAAGGAACGGCGATTGAGAGGACAAGCATGAAGACGTTATTGCTCCATGCTGCCATCGGGAAGATGATGAAGTAGCAGATGACACTGACTGCGTGAAGTCCAACGAGGGCGAGACCTTTGGTTGCTGTGCTGCTCATGATGTTTCCTTTACTAGTGGGCTGGCTTTTGCTTGCCCTTCTGTAATTGAGTCTAGAGGAAGCCGCCGGAACATGCAAGTCTGAATTTCCCGGGGAATCCATCGAAGGGCGTGGCTACCGCTCGGAGAGCAAAAGGGACACAATATAAGATAGCAAGAGAACACAAGGGTTTCTGCTCCCCTTGCTGGCTCCTCCAGAAGTTAGCGCGAGTAGCCGGCAAGGTACTAGATTTGCTTCTACCCTTCTGGAGCATGTACTGTTGTTCATGGAGGGAATCAGAAGAAATTCCCTGAAACTTAGGAGTAAAAATGTCTGCTGTTGATTCCGTTATGGAGACCCACGGATTCACCCCGGCTGTGAATGGTCATCAGATGGAAGGATTCACTACACAGACTTTCTCCTATGGAAACCATAACGGAATCATCCTTGCGAACTTCGCAACCCGTGTCCGTAATGGAAAAATTCTGGTTAGCCTTGATGTTCACTCCGGCAAAGGATGGATGCAGAAAGACATCTTCCTCTCTGCCCCTGACACATACTTCAATACTGAACGCCAACGGAAAGTCATAGAACGCCGGATTGCCCGCTTTGTCAGAAATCTGGAAGGCTAGAGCGTACCAATGGGGGAGGTGGCATTCACCTCCCCCTTCCCGTGTGCTTCACGTAATAACACCTCAAGGGACACCAACAGGTCAGTGTCACGGCTGCCGCCGGCAAAGGAAGTTTCCCCGGTAGTCATCGCACGATGCGAAGATCATTCAAATACTTTTCTTTTTCTGCTTTTTGGGGTTGCCATCATGATGCTTCCTCTGTATCGTTGTTCTTGTTGGAGGGCAGGAAGCCTTCCCCAGACTTTAGGAGATACACAATGGCAACTCTCGCAGACATCAAAAAGGCAGCAGAAGCAAACTCTGAGGGCAACGTTATCGTTTCCACGTTTGTTGACCACGCAACGCCTGCTGGTCACTTCGGAGCGGTTGCCATCGTTCTTGGAATCACCACGGTCTACCTGCTGGAAGGCGTGCAGGATGATGCGAATGCCGTCATCAAGGGTCGTATTGAACTCCCGTCCATCAACGAAGCACACAAGAAGCGTTCCGTTGATTACTCCATCGGTGGGAACCTCAAGGGTGGAACATGGGGCGGTCTCGTTCACTCCACTGAGGAAGCCTTCGCCAAGATGGTCTAAGTCTTTCAGGGGATGGGGGTGCTGGCTTCGGCTGGCACCCCATTTTTGCTTCGAGTTGACGGCATCCTTGTTCTCCCTTAGACTGGATACATCAAGCGATGCAGAAAGCATCCTGACCGAGAAGGAACTAAAATGGATTTTGACATCGCCCCCGTAGTTGGAACCGCCGTAGTTGTAGCACTCCTCGGTTTTGGCGCTCCTGCTCTGGTGAACACCATTCAGGCCGCTACGGACGAAGGTTTCACCGGTACGGCCGTAGTCAACACCCATTACATCTATGGAAGTTTCTGCAACATGGAAATCAAGCAGGAAAACGGTGACGTGCTAAAGGTTACTTACGGCCCGAAAATGACTTGCTACGATGTGGAAGATGGCATGACCATCAACCTCGTCAATGGGCGGGTAAAGAAGTAATTCATTTTTCCGAAAGGGTGCCGGCTTAGGCTGGTGCCCTTTCAGCTTTGCCGGGTCCGAGCGGCTTAAGGGACACGCTTATGCGCATCTTAGTGGTCTACATTGCGAGCATTAAAGGGCTTACTGGTCATTATCCTGAGCGTTAGGCTATAAAGTACTACCGGCTCATGGTTTTGACTTAACCAACAGGCTCTTGTACTGTTAATCCAGCATACAAACCCGGCATAAAACAAAGGAATACACATGAAGTTCGCCTCCGTCAAAGACAAATTTACAAAGGAAACGATTGGGGTTCACCCCCGGACACTCCTTTTCCTTTTGGTATCAGCACTCATTGGGATGGCAACACCTTTCACTGAGCCTCAGAGCGCATTCTGGATGATAGGTTTGATTGCGGTTCTAGTGTCAGGGACGACGATGTTCTATGTCCTGTACAAGGTTCTTGCTGACGATACTGGCAAGCTGTTCTCAGATATCTAAAAACCTCAATGTTCTTCTCAAATGGGTGCCGGCTTCTGGTCGGCACCCATTTGCTTTACCCGATACATCTTTTGCCGCTAGGAAATTGTTAAGCCCTTGGTATGGGGACACAACCTATTGCCACCGAAAGGAAATATGAATCTCGCCGCTCTCCCACAAACTGTCCGCTACTTGTTGCGTTGCGCAATACTGCTAACTCTTCCTATAGCAACTTTTTTTGGTGTGTTACTGATTGGGAACGGCTTGTATAATGTGGGTCGCTCAACCGGCTGGTTCCATCTCGCCGCAGAAACTTTCCTGGCCGCGGCTTTTGTGGTAGCAGTCATTAGCGTCATCTCGCTATGCATCATGTGGACCGGACGAAAACATATTGCTCAGCGATTGGTTTTCTGGAGCATTATTACAACTGCCGCTTTCCTGGGTACTTCCGGGGTTATGGAAACGGTTGAGGGTAACAAGATACTCGCTGTTGCTGACTCCTTTAAGCCACCGGCTGAACTGGAGCGGAAATATGACATGAATGCTGATGAATTCGTTGTTTCGCCGGCACTGGTTCCCTGCTGGGATCTTATGGGTGAGGGCTGCCCTCATATTAACCGGGCTTGGAACACCGACCGGCTGGACCGGGAAGACCTGACAAAGATTCTTGCGGATAGCAAATGGAGCAATATAAAAATCCAAGATGATGAATGCAACCTGCTGGATAGTTCAGACAATCCATTGCCTAGGTGTGATGCCTCAGGAGTAGTTGAAGGGTACAAAGTGGATGCAAGCATCATGGAATTAAGGAATGATATTTGGGAACTTCGAATATACCTCCGTGATTTGGATAGTATCCGCTAAAAGACAACTACATTGATTTCAAAAGGAAAGCCCTCTGGCTTATTGACAGAGGGCTTTCCTTTGCTTTAAAGATTGAATAATCTAATGAATTTACCCTCCTTAACTTGTCATCTGACTTGATTCCATGTATGCTGGTAACAACTACGATTATCATTAGGAGAATACTCATGGCTGTTGAATTGCGAGACATTGAACTTTGGTTCATCCGCAACACTGAAGACCCCTCTTTCCACTCGATCCCATTCCGTTCCGAAGCAGAAGCGCAGAAGACGATTGATGAGACGGATTTGTTCACAAGCCACATACCCTTCAGCACAATTTTCCCAGTCAAGTACGACGAGAAGACGGTTTACTCCCGTGCCCGTGCGTGGGTAGCAGAGAACCTTGAAGGCACCTCCCTGTCTGGCTGGACCAAGGATGACTACTGGGAGTACATTGAGGAATTCCATGTCGGCGGTAAGAATGGTTTCCTTGTTCTCTCTCCCCTAGGGCAAACAAGCAGTATCAGATAAACGCAACTCGGACTCATCCCAACTATAAGAAAGATACACAATGACACGCGAAGCAGAAATTCAGGAACGGCTTGATAATGCCCCTGAACGCCCATGGTTTGTGAAGCGCTATGATCTTGAGCTTTTCGTAGAGTCTCCCGACATGATGCTACAAGCCAATCTCGGTTATGTAGGAAACCGCCCGGAGAGTCAGGCTGATTTGATTGCGAACGCCCCCGAGGACCTGGAATACCTACTGGCAAAACTCGTTCGGTATAAGAACGCAGTGGCTGCGATTAAGAATGTAGCAGCCACTAAGTGGGATGTGGACGATCTGGAAGACCTCAGCGGTTATGAGGCACAGGTTGATGCCATCCTTGAGGTGGAACTGGGCGAGTCTGCTTCAGAGTAACGTCCAACACGTACCCTCCCCATGAACTCTATGAGGAGGGTACGTGTTGGACCTTTGCTCTAGAGGGACACAACCATCAGAGAGCATAGCAACTTTTGCCGGCACTACCCCTTATACGAAAAGCCGTATACGCCTTTCTAAGCCCTTCTAAGACTTTTACCGTCCAACCATCGGAATGACATACAAGAGCCTCTGAGAATGGCACAGAACGTCCATGGATACCTCCTGTCGCCTCTACGATGGCTTCCGATTCTTTCCTAACTCCAGACAACGCCATAATCCCGCCATCCAGCATAAGGATGGCGGGATTATGGCAGAGGAAAATTACTCCGAGGCGGTGATTTCATAGGCAAGGTTGATGCCTGCGAATCCCGTTGCCTTGATGGTCAGCGGCTTTCCCGAGTGAACTGCCTTATTCATGGCAGTGATGGCATCAGGGTTGCCGATGCCGTTCTTGAAGTGACTGTTGATGTAGACATACCCGCACGAGGTCTGCACGGATGAAGGAGCGGGATTGTCAAAGGGATTTGAAGCAAAATTGACTTCGCAGTTTGTGAGCGTCTTGTCTCCTACTGACTGGGTGATTGCACCCATGGAAGCGATGGACACGATAACGATGGTTCCAAAAGCAAAGAAGCCCTTCACGGCTATCCCTTCTGTGGCGGTGTTTCCACCTACAGTTATTACGATACCTACCTCATGCCAGCCTGTCAACAAATACCCATCGGAAATTTCTACCAAGCGGAGTTGACATGCACCAGCCGGCACGCATATGCTCAATACATCAAAGGGCAACAAAGCCCGGCAGACAAGGAGAACCATAATGGCACAGCCAATCGTTACCGAAACCACAATCATTGAGACTCTGGGAAAGGTGTATAACCAGTTCGGCTTTGAACAGAGTCCTCTTCCCGCCCGGTTCGCTGCTCTGCTGAATGATCCCGCCAAATCCGTTGTGGAAGACGAGGGCGATGCGTCGGAAGCGGCAGCAGAGATCCGCAAAACTCTCTGGAGCTACTATACAGGTGGTGGAGCATCTGCTTCTTCTACCTGCCAGCTGTTCCATGTTCTGGGTCGTGAGAATGAACTCGGCTGGATTAAGGGTGAAGCCCGTGGATTCATCTACATCCCGTAATTCATAGAATCCAGGCTGGGTACTCCTCGGGAATCAACGAGGGCCCAGCCTGTTCTTTTGAGGTTTAAAAAGGGACACAACTTTTATCCTCCGATAGGATACCGGTTGTACTCACCTTGGAAGGAATCTACTAATGTTGCCATTGGCTGTTATCGCTCTGCCCTTGTGGGCTTACATTCTTACCGGCTCGTTACTGGTGGTAAGCGGTGCAATAAGTGGCGGGACGTTGGCCTTCGTTATGTGGCTGGAGAACAAGTGGTTCGCAGCTTCAATAGCAGGTGGTATTTTGATCGCTTTGGTTTCACTCTTTTTGTTCTTCAGGGTGCTTGTATAGCCAACCGAGATGCTATCTCCCTCAGCCACCGATAGGGAGAGCGACCATTTAACTTCGGAAGGAACTTCAATGTTTTCCTTTGACCCGGTATTTGCTTTTCCGGAATGGCTTCAGTTCATTTCAATTATTGCAACGGTCTGCTGTCTCCAAATAACGGCTTATGCATTGCTAAATGCCAAGTGGGGAACTATGCCGGCACTTCAGGCATCTCTGTGGGCCATGCCTCTTGGAGCCATTATTGGTGGATTTTTGTTCGTTGGCATATAGAGCCAAGAACCGCCAACTGATACGAAATGCCAACCCTAGGGACGACGAAACATCTTCCAAAAGAAACGCTCCACCCCTTTTTTGTAAGGGATGGAGCGTTTCAGTGAAGGGATTTAGTCACCCAAGCAAAGGAAGGTGAAGGTCCAGCCACTCTCTTCCTCGGCAATGGAGGAACAGCGGGCAACGTATTCAGAGGTGGCAAGACGCTTGTTGACAACGCGAACTGCTTCCTGTTCTGCCTTCTCTGCGGTTTCAATCACAGGAATGGAAGCAAAATCAGACAGACCGGGAACCATCTGGTTCATTTGAATGAACTGGGCGCGGGTGATGCGGGGAACGGTGATTTCCTGAGTGAACATTTTGTTTCCTTTGTCTTGGTCTTGCTCTGTGTTCTCATCGTACTACATATCTGGGAGGCTTGCAACCCTACCCACTCCCCTATTGAAGACATGAAGAAAGCCCCTCCGTTGTGGAGAGGCTTTCTGTGTTTGAAGTTTAGAAGGGTGGTTCGTCTGCGGGGTCAACATGAAAGACTGGAGGATTGGTCTTGTACCGTTCCTGAAGTTCTTCACGGCACTTGGGGCAACCCGTTTCTACACAGGTTTCGTGTACCTCGCAGTAGTGCAGCTCAGGGTCAAATGCTTCATCCCGAAGCATCTGCTTGTATGTCCAATCGTCACGGTTGTAGTCTTGTTCTTCTTGCCACTGTACGTCGTTATAGAATGTCATAGTTTCCTCTCCTGCCGGCTTGTTCCGGCTTCTGAGGCTAGTCTACGCTTCAGAGGAGGGTAATGCAACCCCTTCCCTGAAATTATTTTCCAGGGTCAGACAATAGGTGTAAAAAGTTCTTCATACTGGCAGTCATACATTTTTCGGATTGTGCCATCCTCAAGTTTGAGAGCGTAGTCGCCGGGATGAATGAGGGTGCGCCCGTCAGCAAGTTCCGCTACAGGGCCGTCATCCCCACCTGCTTGTTCCCGAACTCCGCCACCACAGAAAGCGATGAACTCGTCAAAATTGGATCGGTCTTCAAAAAACCGCATCGCAACTACTTTTGGTACCGGCACTACGGGCTGTTCCATGAGGACTCCTTGGCTATCACAATGGATATCTTCCATCACCTTCCAGTATAGCCATCCACCGCCTAAAAGACAAGCCTGAAAATATTTTTCCATGAAGTCCTGCCATGTTGACACTATAGGGATTTTAGGTGTACGCTTGCAATAGAAAGAACGAGGAACACTTCCTCCCTAAGACAAAGGATTACATCATGGCTATTGATCTCCGCGAGACCGGCACCCTGCTTCAGGAAAAGAACGCCAACGCAGAAGCATTCCTGGACGAATCCCCCGGCGAGCAGACCTTCCTCAGCGTATACCTTGGTGAAGAGGAATACGTGGATGTCACGCTGGAAGGCGAAGGTGCTGAGTTCTGGCACGAAGGCTCCAAGCGTCAGGACGTTCAGGTTGCTGATTCTTCCGCTCTGGCCGATGCAATCATGGCATGGTTTGAGGCATAACCACTGCTTCCTTTTGAAGGGCTGTGCGGTCATTGACTGCACAGCCCTTCTTGCTTTCCTGATGGAATTTCCGGGTAAGGTATCCTTGAAGAAGAAAATCGTTGCCGGTGAAAGTCAATAGAGGGACACAAATAGCACCGGCACGTTAAGGAAAAGGAAGACCCGATGACTGGCACTACCCGCAGGAATACCAACGCAGCATTTCATTTCGCACTTCTTGGCGGGATGATGCTTTACCTTGCTCTTGCTACTGCCGGTTTTGCCATCCTTGGGGCAACAAGGGTATTGCCGGATATGATTGCACATGCTCAGTGGCTCAGTGTGGTTTCCATTACCTCTGGAGCGGTCGCTATAATCTCCTTCTTCCTCAGCAAAAGATGACCACATAAAAAATGAGCCCCAGATTCAATCTGGGGCTCATTCCTATAAGTTTCTCAGCTATTAGCCGATGAGACGGAGAATCATTGACATGGACTTGACAGGGGCGGTGTTGCGGCTCAGCTGGCGGTTGTCAGCGGCGTAAACTTCCTTGATGACCTCGTTGTACTCGTTGTCAAGGATGACCTCGGTCCAACCCTTGTCGCTGGTGTTCCACTTGGCGTAGGTCGTGGAGTAGGAGTTGCGGTCGGTTGCTTCAAAACCCTTTTCAACCAGAACGGACTCAACTTCAGCGAAGACAGTGGCGGTAGCGGTAGCAGTCATTGTAATTCTCCTAGATATTTCTTTCGTGTTGGCTTCGGGCTTGTTTCCCTCTGCCTTGGTATTAACTACTGTAATGCACAGCTTGGAGCTGTGTCAACTCAATTTGGCGGGAAAATGAAAAGATTTCCAGGTTGTTTTTGCCGGCAGTTGATGATATAGCCGGCAGACATTTAATGCGGTAGGATGGAAGTATGACAGACAACCCAAAAATCAACGTGCCGGTCTTCCTTGTTCTGGTTTCCCGGGAGGAACTGTTAGCCATGCAATCTCTTCTTGCCCGGGTTAAGGAATCGGTGTCCGCTATTGAGAGCGAGACAGGGAAGCTGCTTACCGCCGGCAATCGGACACGGGATGAAGCAATGGTGTCATTCGGGCATGATGTACTCGCCCTGCTGTTTTCTTTCCCAGTCGGCTACCGGTCCCTGAATGCTTTCTTCAATAAGGCGGCGTTGCCGGAGTTATATGAGGTCAAAGGAGGAGACAGCGCAAATATCTATGAGTTTTTCTCCCGGCTTGATTACGCAACACGGGTACCGGCTGACAAAACACTGAGAGGGAAGCTCTACCCGGCACGTTGGGATAGCCGGGAGAACATCCCCTGTCTCCTACATAAAGTTCAAGCCACAATCGAGCAGACACCCGATTACCGTGCCGGATTGGATGGCATCGCTGCGGCTTCTACGCTGTTGAATGCAACCTGTAGGGAAGCACTTGAGGCTTGGAGTCCTTGCCTTGCTGCTGTGCGTGCAAAGAACAAGGAATGGCGGGAAACAACCCCCGAGGGAAAAGCCTATGATGAAGCCTTCCGGAAACGGATTGAAGGAATCCTTGGCAAGTAAGTCCGGGGTGTAAGCCGGTCGCTCTGGGAGTTATAAGGGGACACAACTGAGTAGAGAAAAGAGCAGGGAGCCGGTTCCCGCCGACTCCCGGCTTACCCTTATGCGTCTGCCTGTTCCCGATATTCCAGCAAATCACGGGTCCAGAAAGTAATCCTGTCACCTTCATAGTGAGTATGGCTGGTCGTCAGGTCAACAATGGTTTCTTCTGCGGTCTCATCGTTTTCGCCGTAAGCATCTGCAAGATACTCTGCAAATGCAACACGCTCAAAACGGTTGGCAAGGTCTTTGCTGAGTCCGGCATTATCAATTGCCTTGACCATTTCGTTTCCGGTGAAAGCCATCTTCGTTCTCCTGATTGTAGTGATACTCGTAGTTCAAGGTTACCACTACAATCAGGAGATTTCAACCCTAAACGGGACGAGAAATACTCAGGAGAACTCTGCTTTGATGAGAGCAATTGCCTCTTCCCTGCTGAGCCGGATATTTTCATCCCGGTTCAGGAACTTCATCGCTTTCCCAAGTTCCGGTCCGGGCGGGAGATTCAGTAGTTCCGAGACTTCGTTTCCGTTCAGCGCCGGACGCAGAGCATTCCTTGCATCCTTTTTCTTAACCCGGGCCATTTCCTCATTCAGGCTCGTGATGTTCTTATGGATGCCACTCTTCCGGGTGTCACTCTTGGTGGTTGCGTCGGAGTAGAAAATGATCACCAGCCGGTCTAGCTGTTCCATACTGCCGGCATCCGTAATCATCCGGCGGACAGCAGATTCGCTCCAGCCGGTCTTGAAGGTGTGGGACCGCATGTGCATGAAGACAAGTTGGGCAATCTCCTTGATTTCCTTCTTGCTGTAACCGTGCTTGGGTAGGATGGAACGGACCATTTTGGAACCAACAACATCATGGTTCGTGAAGGTAACACTCCCCCGTGTTCCAAACTTACGGGTGGCAGGCTTCCCAATGTCGTGAAAGAGGGCGGCGGTGCGAAGAATCAAGTCAGGGCCGTTTTCTTCGCGGTCAATGGCATTCTGAAGGACGACGAAGGAATGCTCCAGATTGTCCTTGTGATGGTAACCGGCAGGAATGGGCATGAGGAGTTCATCCAGCGTCGGTTCCAGATTGCGAAGCGTTCCGTTATCCCGGAGGTGCCGGAGTGTCTTCACCGGGTTGGTACCGGTAAGAATTTCCCTGAGTTGATTAGTCATTCCTCCAGAATACCGGAAAGTTCCAGAAAAGGCTAATTTGGTTGCCATAATCTACGAAGGGACACACCTTAATATAAACTGGCTAAAGAAAACATGTACGGGTGTTAGTCGATTAGCTCAGGATTCCGAAGTGGTCTACGGTAAGTGGAATGCCGTTGATGATGTTCCGGTTGTAATGGTCTTGCATCACTTGACCGAAGATAGGAGTTTCCTTGGGCTGGTACCGCTTATGGACAGGACGCACTCCCATAGTTGGATTCACCGTCCACGGCAGAGCCTCAGAGCCGTCCTTCTTCACTTTTGCTTTCTTCTTACGGACAGAGCCTGTCCGCCACTCAACAATGGTGAGGTTACCCTTGCTGGTGTTACACCGCAGGCAAGCAGGAACAAGGTTGGCAACGCAATGCCGTCCGCCCCTTGAAAGCGGTAGAACGTGATCGACGGTCATGTCGCCACTAACTCCGCAGTAGGCACAACGGTAATCAAAGTCTTTGAGAATCTTCATCCAGTCAGCAACGGTGACTTGGTAGGTACCGGCAACTTTAGACCGCTTACGGTGTCGGTCAAGGCTGTATTGCTTGAAGTGGACTGCATCAGCGCACGTCAGAGAGCATGTTGTGCTGTCCGGGGTGGCATCATTCGGGCACATGATGCAGCGCTTCTTCTTCATATGCTCATCATATGCATACCGTGAATTGATTGTCAAACTCATTTGACTAATATTGCGTTTATTCGGTAAAGCCGGCGTGGCTTTATCTCTGCCGCTTTTCTGAAATATCTGAGGGACACATACTTATTTGCCTATAAGATACCCACTCAAGATACTGCTCTATAGAAAGAAAGCCCATGTCCGGCAGAGACTCCCCCACCGCAGACTGGCTTATCATGTGCATCATTACCGGACTTCTGGTATTCGTAACCTTGGAAGCAGGTGTATTCGCTGTGCTGGGAGCAACCGGCGTGGTTTCTGCATTGGAAACCGGGGTGAAAGCACTTGCGATCATCACTGGTATCACTGGTATTGCTGGCATTGCATCTTTTATCTATACCCGGAGGCTTCGCTGAAAGAAACCACTAATGACTGAAGCCCCTCTTTATCTCAAGAGGGGCTTCAGTCCTTAAGACAGTGTTTAAGAAATACCTTCGGTAGAAAGTACCTCGGCAATGAATTCCGCCTGCTCCTCGTAGTAGCGCTCAACTTCCGTGTAGCCGGCGTGGTGGCCATCAGACCATGCCCGCTGCCAGACAAGAGCCTGTGTCTCAGGGGTGAACCCGGAACCGTATTCGGAGGCGAGCCATTCCCGGAACTGCTCAGTGATAGCCGCTTCCGCTACAGCATTAGCCGCACGGATCGCCGGGCGTTGCTTTACCGGCGCTTCACTGGCACGGGGCAATGCACGTACTGCCGCTTCTGCTTCTTTAGTGTTAAGCATTTTCCTGTTCCTTCGGTTGGTTTATCATTCTTCTGTGTCTACTCATGTTACCTTCCATGAAGGAAATTGTCAATCTCTCTACCGAAACACAAAAAGGGACATAATAAACCCCAGTAACCCCAAGAAAGACCCCGAACCGTCAGAGATTCGGGGTCTTTCTTGTGCTATGCCTTGCTAAACCAGCGAAGCATTTTTCCGATACTGTTCTTTTCGGGTACCGTCTTCCCCTTTATGAGAGAAAGTTCAGGTTCTTTAGCAATAAAGCTTTGCTTATCTGTACTGATGCCCTTTGTGCCTTTTCGCATGTTGTACTTGGCAAGCATCTGTTCAAGGTTCATGCTTTTACGCAGTTCCTCAACATCCTTGTAGCTGTCAATACCGTACTGCTTGTTGGTTTCAGCACGGAACCCCGACTGAGCCTGCTTATCTCGCACGATGCTCAAGACAGTGGTGTGACCCCATTCCCACCCTTCCCGCCAGTCATCAGTAGCAGAGGTGAGAGATTGACCAGTGACCTCGGGGAGAATCAGCAATGTCATTGCTGAACTGCCGTAGTTTGCAGGAATCTGACCGCCATCCTGAGTCGGGCACCAGTTCTTCCAACCAAGGTTCTCGTAGGCGATAGCAGTGTTTTCTTCATCGTCCACGTAGTAGGTATTGTTCCGCTCATCTATGTGTGCAGTCTTTGAGTAATTCCTGTCAGAAACGCGGATTTTTCCACCTTGACGGTCATAGAGTTCAATCCAGATTGCGTAAATTTCAATCGGAGTAGGAATAGCGTGGGATTCCCTCAAGAAAGACAGGCGCTCTTCTGTTTCCCTCTGGTGTTCCAGTTCCCATTCTTTTTCTTCAAGATCGTAGCGGCCCATCGTTGGTTCCTGTTATCTAGTAAACGGTTCAGTACTGCAATCATAAGCTTTCGCCGGCTTAGTTGTCAATTCCTACATGCGGTATTATAAAAGGGACACTATTATGACAATGAATGACACGTTTTTCTCCAAGTCGATAGGCACTATAACGAACCATATTAGAGGAGCGATCATTGAGTAAACGAGACAGACTATCCCGGCAGGAGCTGCATCATGAGGATAGAGAATTTCAGATGGATTTACGCAGTGCGGCAAGCGAGTTTCAGAACCCGCCATCAAAGCATCCTAACTATGGTGTCAGGGCTTTTCTGCTATTGCTTGGCGCAGGCGTTCTTTTCTATTTCGGCTTGACCAAAGCATTCCCAGGACTTCAGAACCTGTTGGCTTCTTCTTTTGGTGGGGACGGCGAAGATAGCGGTGCCTATGTAATGGATATCAATGTTGGTGTCACCCTGGTTCTGATAGGTTTCTGCGTACTCATATTTTCTCTGACATCAGCCGGTGCAAGTATTGCCACCAAACGTGCCGGCTTCCTTGGGGTATTCGTCATCATTGTGAGCATTCTTCCCTTTCTTTGCCTCATTTCTGTTATTTGGTTCGGGATGCCGGCTGATATAAACATTATGCCTGCACCTGAGAACCCTGAACCTGCTATTCCGCAAACCAAGTTTTAGCACTTGCAAAGTTCATCGCTCGGGTGTAGCATAGAACCACAAGTATTCCCCCATCAAGATAAAGGATAAGACATGTCACTTCAGGAAACCGCTGGTTCCGTTACCGGCATCAAGTACGTCAAGGTTGACCGGGCTTCGGTTGCCGGTCCCGATCCGCTGGTCACTGTGTGGGCTGTCGTTGAGACCGAATCGGGTCGTGAGCGTGGCTTCGTTGCCTCTGCTCCGCAGGATTACGAGTCCAACAGTGGTCAGATGTATCACCCCGTCAAATGGGGCACTGCCGTTCACCGTGACGAGTTCAAGTCCGGTATTCAGTTCCCCTTCGCTGCCCGGGCGCAGGCAAGTCTGTCACTGATGAAGAAGCGGTAATCCCCTTACGGGTTTTGCTCATTCATCTGCAAAGAGGTCAGGGATGGCATATGCTATCCCTGACCTCTTTGCTTTATCTACACTTAGGTTTCCTCCGCACCAAAGGGACACACATCCCGAAACTTCACCAACGAGAATGCTTGCAAATATTCAGCCGGCGTGGTATCTTGAATAGAATATGCTAATCCTTTGCACAAGAAAGAAGCAACCCCATGAAACTCAAAACCCGAAAGTTTCATCCCGGTGACACCGTTGCCTGTTACTCAGGTGAAATTGTTGAGTTCGGAGAGGTAATCTCACTCAAGAAACACATTGCTCAGGTACTCATTGAGCGTAACGTTTACGAGGAGGGGAAAGAAAGGACTGCGGCTAAGGTAACTGTGGAGTATATGCTTCGTGGTTCCGATGGGCTGTACGTTGCCCCTCAGTGCTTTGACGAGTATGTACCCAGCAAGATGATTGTCAACATGGATGACATGGGAGCCGTTAATAGGTGGCGGTACTTTCCCACCATCCCAGAGAAGGTCAAGCGGAAGTTTAAGACCATGGGTAGGCTAAAGCGCGATGACTCCCCTGAAGGGCGTGAAGACGCAGCCAAGTATTTCCGTATCTAACTTGTGATTTTCTGATGGATGGTGTAATCTGAAGTTACCGGAAGGTAAGAGTCTTCCAACAATTTTAGGAGAAAACATGGCTATTTTGGCGGATATTGATGACAACGCTATGGCGTATGGTGAGGCATACCAAGATGATTCCACTCCGGCAGGACACTTTGCTTTGGTTGCAGTGATGGATGATTTCACCGCCGTATACTTGCTGGAAGGTGAAGTAGACGACTTCACTGCTGTTATCAAGGGTAGGGTTGAACTTGATACCACTGGTAAAGCCACAAACAAAGTATACCTCAACGGAAATCTCGGCGGTGGCTCCGGCACTAAGCACCCGGGGACTTTTAAGGATGCCTTCGCTAAGATGGTCTAGTTCTTTCAAGGGGGTGCTGGTTTTCGCCGGCACCCCACCCTTTTGCTTGCTCCAGAGGGACACATTATTGTGCAAAGGAGACACCCCTACCATTGGCAGGGGTGTCTCTAGGAGTTCTACTTGGCGTAACGACCGTTCACAATCTTGACGGTTTCACCCTTGTCCAGTCCATTGCAGAGCATTGCAGCTCCAACGTTAATCTGGGCTTCAACACCGTTCGGGATAACTACCTTGAGTGAGCAGTTGTGCTTCGTGCGGATTGGGTGGACGATGATTGCTTCACCGTTGTAGTCAGAGGGAAGAGGACCGGCACAGGCAGACAGTGCAACTACTGCGGAAAGAATGATTCCTACCTTGGCAATGCGGTGCTTGTTCATGATTTCCTTCTTTGCCTTGGGTCTTTCCCTGTGGCTATGTAGCAATAGTATCCCGAGTCCTGCCGGCATGTCAACTGTGCCGGCAAGACTTGAAATTCTGTTAACTGGTCTATATAATTGAGTTACCGAGCCAAACAGACGGCTCCTAAGAGAAAGAAAACTAATGAGCGCACCAGTGAAGAAGTCCCGGGCTTTCAAGTCCCTGTCAGAAGTTTTCGGTGTGATTACCGTTGTTCTGGGAGTTCTTTTTATCCTGACGATTTTCGGTATGGCACCTCCTGTCTTCGGCTCAGCAATCATCGCCGTTGCCATCATGCTGGTTGCTTCCATGGGAGTGTTTGCCTTCACCACCCTGAAGGCTTATCGCTAAATATCCCGGCTTCAGGAAGTGCCTATCTCACCCTGGATAGGCACTTTTCTGCTGTATACTGGAAAAGACAATTAGTTACTTACGAACACAAGGGGAACCATGACCGAGACAGCATCAACCGGGCTTAAGAACAAGCAGAAGAAGATTGCCCTTACCGAGACCTTGCAAGCAGTTGCTTTTGGCATCGCATTCTTCATTGCCGTTTTCCTCTGTGGGGTTTGGGCAGGCATGTTCTCGGTTTCTTCGGTAGTAGAAGTTGCTCTTGGATGGATTACACTGGGATTCCTATTCATTTACTTTGTGTGCAGATTCACAGTGCTGCACTTTAAAGGTGACCTTACCTTCAAGTAGTAGGGACGACCAAGATAAGTCCTAAACCCGGTTGGGCTGGGACTTGCATCCCCGGTTGAGATGGGTTACAGTTGATTCATCAGCAGGAACCACCGCAAAGTTAGGTAAGACAATGGAATTCAAAGTATCAATGACCACCATCGGCTCAGAAACTCTGACCGAGAGCGTTCATTCCACGTTGGCAGAAGCAGTCAAGGCAGTCAGCACCAGCGTTGAAGCGCACCCTGAAATCCTCACTGGCTTTGATGACCTTGCCGTTATCACGGATGTATCCGATGAGACGGTTGTTGTTGCACTCTTCCCGATGGGTTCGGAATTCATTCTTGCCCGTGAGACCACGGATGCCCGTTACGCTGACGAACTAGAAGCACTGGAATACGAGCGGTACGAATCAGACGGTGACCCCTACATGGTCTTCGGTCGCTGGGATGCTCAGGTCTAAGAATTCTGGAAGAACCCCTGCCACGCTACGGCAGGGGTTCTTTTTTGGGCGATATAAGGAGGGACATAAAAACAACGTCAACACGAAGGAATTATGGAAACTGCTGTGGGCTTTATCATCGGATTTTTACTATCCGCTTCATTCATCATTTGGATGGTTCATCTTGAACGCAGTTATCCAAAGAAGCAGAAGCCAAAAGTTATCGCTGCCTTGGAAGAAGCGGAACGCCTAGGTGACAGCGACATCGAGAAAGACTTCCGCAGTGTAAGGGACCGTTGGATTCTTCTGCGTCAGGCCAGTAAGCAACCGGCACGGTATGGTGTACAGGAATACAAGACCCGGATTGATGCTCAGTTGGAAGTCTTGGAGCCTCACAACAAGAAACTGTGGGAATCAATGAGTAAGAGTGCTGGCTTGGATCTTGGTGGTCTTGCGAACATTTGACATTTGCTGTACCTCGTGTATCCTTAAAGGAGACCAACACGACCAGTAGAAGGAAAGAAAATGTTTACTCTTGATGGAGTTGCAGTGAAAAAGGGTATGGCTTTCATGACGAAAGACGGAAAGCGTCAGAAGTTTGTCATTGCCTCTGTCCACCGGGACGACACTGTGACATACCTTCCGGAGAAGAACCTTTCCAAATACAACAGCGGCATGGTTCACTACAAGGGCAAGCTTGATGAAGTCCGTATTTCCAATGAAGACTTTGAAAACAAGGTTTTCAAGAACTGGGTTCGCAGCCATCAGGAAATCACTGCTGAAAAGTCAGAGAAAATGCGTCAGGCTTTCATCAACTTTGCAAAGATGGCAGAGGATTACAAGGAAGCCATCAAGATGGACATCATCTGGGATGCTGCCCATGGCGTAGATGCCACTGAAATCCTGACCCGGATGAATGCCGTCATTGATGAGGAAAAGAGCGACAGCTTTGATGCCGGCAGGGATGAAGGTTTCATTGACGGAAAAGAAGAAGCCCAGAATGAAACTTATCTGGATTACGAGAGCGATTACGAAACCGCTAGACGGTACTGACCTGAACCTATAGGTCGTAGAGAACCCTTACCGATTATGGTGAGGGTTCTCCTGCGTTGACGATAGACTCTCTATCAACAGAGGAGGCAAGACCGTGGAAACAATAGCGGGATTCATTTTAGGAGCGGTGACTTCAATTACGGTCTTGTTTTACTTTACCAAGTTCAAACCCTAAACCTATAGCAAGGGACACATTGTGTAACCGGTCCAACAACCCTGGCTAGCGGACCAGCAGGTTGTCTGCGTTCATTGGCTCGGCACGCATTACCAATTCCCAAGCATAAGCATCCGCCCGGTGAGCCAAGGGGAACCATACCCCTACGTTTTTTGCGTCAATGTCAGCCATGAAGGAAGTCAAATCCCAGTCGATGGCGATAGCTCGGTCTCCTTCTTCATCCAGCCGGAACCGGGAAGACCATATCTGAAGCCAATACGATTCAGCCCAGATACCTTCAATATCCAGAATGCGCCCATCAGGAAGCCGGTTCGCAGCATGGTACCAGTCCCGGTGGCTGAAGGATGAGGATGCGGTAACGATGGGGTGCCCGGCGGTCAGGGCTATCAGGCGTGCGAGTTCCCAACAATCACCTTCTGTGAATGCCTGCTTCTCCTCGTCGCTGTAATCAAATGGCTCGAACTGTTCCATAATGCGATGATATCACCTATTTCAGGCACTTTGGGACGAGAAATAAGGGTTTCTACTCCCCCACTGAGTTCCGAAGATTACGCTTCTACCAATTCGGGGCAGGCTTCTTCCATCAGTTCGTAGGCATACATCAGTGATTCCATGGATTCGGGAAAGGCGTGTTCAAATTCGCCATCCTTGAGCTCAAATTCCCAGTCCTTCCTTGACCACTCCTTGGTGGTAAGGATGCCGGGCTTTGCCTTGCTTCCGTAGTCACGGTGAGTCCACTCAGACACCCAGGCCTCTTCACTCCAGATACCTTCAATGTCAAGAATGTCGCCATTGGGGAGACGGTTGCCGGCGTGGCACCAACAGAACATGTCATCGGCAACGTTGATGGTAACAACGGGAAAGCCAAACTCGCCTTCAATAGCCGAAGCCAGTTCCCAGCAATCTCCGTCAGTGAAAGCGGAAACTACCTCTATGGGAAAGGTGACCGGCTTGATGTCTGCTTGCTTCTTCATAGTCTAATGGTAAGCGTTAGTTGCCCTTTTTGTCAATCCCACCAGTTCCCCTTGGCAGGGACACATATACTCACTCAATAAATTCCGTATGGAATCCCCCTTTTTGGGCTAGTTGGCTTGGTTTTGGGTGTATCATATGGTTATCCGGCAATAAGGGAAAGACAATGATTAGTAGTCGTAGACCTTTCGTAGCAATGGCAATCATCAGTGCCATGTTTATTGCTTTGGCTGTGGCGGCAGTTTGGTTCGTAGTATCCCAGCCCGCTCCTGCCCGTGGTTTTACCGGGCGGGTTACCATAGAAGAACTCCATGTTCAAGAAGAGGGGTGTTCCGCCTCTGTAAAACTCCCAGACGGGCTGGAAGAGATTGTCAATATTGGTAAACGCGATTTTTGTGAGACCTTATCCCAGGGCAGTGTCATTAATGTTAAGTCAGGAAGATACCTACCTTAGCCGGCAAAGAAAAAGAGCAACTTGGCTTTCACCAAATCGCTCCCTATCTTCACAGAACTTTCAGTTTCTCAAGGAACACCTTGAAAGTCTTGCGATATCCGTACCAGTTCAACTTGTTGTTGTCCAGCAGGTAAACCCGGAGGTCTTCCAGTGAATCAAACCAGTTGACTGATTCCCACAGTTCGTCCCGCAGTTCTTCAAGAGCGTTGCCACCCTCATCCTGCGCACCCTGATATGCATCGCAACCGCTGCATGATCCCCAACCGAAGTTGAGGAAACCGTAGCGACCCTCTACATCCTTCAAGAGATAGAATGAATCACCCTGATAGTCATCATCGTGCTCATCGAACACGATTTCAACTCCGAATGAATCAACCAATCCCTCGTAACCGTAGTTGTAGTCTTTTACATCAAACATGATTTTCTCCTTTGTCAGTGTCTTGTCAAATAACAAATCCAACATCACTGATCCGCGGAGAAAACAAGTCGTTGTCTTCAACTGGTATCTATACTACCACTCTATTTACGAGCCCGCAACTCTGTCGCCGGCTTATTTTGAGTTAACGTAGAATTCAGCCAATCGCACGGCTTCTTCCAGCCCTAGACCGGCCCCGGAGGGAATGGAGTTTCCGGATTTAAAACGCTGTGCCAGTTTACCCAGCAGGTTTGCAGTAAGGCTGCTCTCCTGAGTATTCTGCTCTAATAGAACCGACACCCCTTTATGCAGGATATCCTGAACGTATTCGTCAGTTAACGGTTTTGTGTTGTGCATGGTTCTTTCCTTAAAGTAGTAAAGTATTTCTTAAGCAAAAATAAGTTGCGTCTCTGCTAATCATAACCTACATTATGAGGTAATGAAAACCTTTTGCATGCTAATTTATAAGTATCGAAAGGGACATAAGTTACCATTCGCGCACAAAAGAATTGGCTCCGCATACTTGATGCGGAGCCAATTCTCGGAAGGCATTTAGCGACGTGCGCCACGGATGCGGTAGAGAACGTGTTCCAGACCTTCCTTACGACCCTTGATGCGGGCAACGTGCAGAGGATCTTCCAGACCAACGTTGGTCTCCTGTGCTTCCAGAGCGCTAAACTTTTCCAGAACCTCGCAGTAGGCTGCGTCAGCATCGGTAGGGTTGCTCTTGACAGCACGGGTCAGAGCAATCAGACCGCTCTCTACAGCGTTGGCTTTGGCGTTCAGACGCTCACGTTCAACTGCATCCCTCCCAGTACGAAGTTCCAGCAGGGTATCGATGTCGCTGTTGAGAGAGGCCTTGACCTCATCAGGGGTGTCGTAAACCGGCTTGGGAGTAGTGTTCAGCATAGTCTTACCTTTCGTCTGCGCCGGCGTTCTTGCCGGCTTGATGTATCAAGAATATAGCAGGTTTATGAAGAAGTCAACTCTTACGAGAAACGGTTGAGATTTTCCCAGTCATCAATGAAGGTCATGCTCTCAAAGGTGGGCTTCTTCTCTTCCGGGATTTCAAGAATACGGGGGATTTTTCCGCTGAAAGCAACGAATCCTTCGGGGGTGTAGCCGCCCGTGCTGCCAACTTTGAGACCGAGGGCTTCAGACGCTTTTGCAAGAATAACCTTGGCATATCCCTTACGCTGGAATCCGGGGCGGGTTTCAATGGTGCAGAGGGTTACCATGTCACCATATTCCGCTTTGTGCAGAAGTTTGACATACGAAACAGCAATACCGTCAGCCAACATAATGAACTCATAGGTTGATGCGTAAGAGCCGATGTCTTTGCGGCTCTTGAGGCTGATTCCCTGCTGGTTGTTTTCCATAATCCGAGCATAAAGGTATTCGCCTGTTGCTGTCAACCTCTGCTATACTTGGAAGGTAAAAGTAACCCATACACAACGAAATCCATACAGGAGAAGACATGACCCGCTTTACACGAGCCGACGTTGCATCAGTTCTGGAGGCAATTTCCCTTTCCGCAAAGATGCAGGGCTTATTGCCATGGGAAGCGGAACTTGCATTTGTTCCGAATCAACCAGCAGTTATTGCGATGAAGGTAGGTGATGGGGATATCGACTCGGTTAAGGCACCTTTCCTGCCGGAATTTGAAGCAACAGCCACTATCAAAGATGTCATGCGGGCGTTGACCGCTACCTACCGTGTACTTCGTGCCACCGAAGAAAAGAACGGAGTGCGGATTGCGGGTTCTGATGAGGAATCACCCATCTACTGGGATAATTTCATCGAGGATGACGAAACTCCGGCAGAACACCTTCCTTACGGTGAAGGAACTGCTCGTATCATTGATGAGGGTCAGGGTGGCGTTATTGCCTACTGCCACGTTGATACTGCTAACCGCATCGTAGAGGCACTGCGGAAGTAATCTTCAAAGGGAAGCCGGGCTGGAACCCATACTCTAGCTCGGCTTCCCTTTTCTCTTCCACCGAGGGACACAACTGTATATGCCAGCAAAAGAAAGTGGCACCCACCGGAGTTCCGAGCAGGTGCCACTTGTATTGGTTAGCTAGTTTTTGACAAATGCGATAGTGCCCATCTGGCTTCAAGCTCTTCGGCTCTGACAGCCTTGACCATTGCGATCCCGCCGACGATGAGGCAATAGGCTATAGTCACAACGAGCAACGGAATGTTGTGGTTCCAGACCGCATAGACAAGAGAAAGGTTGCCGGCAAGATGCACCAAAGCGGTACCCACTTTACGCTTCCACAGAGTTTGGATGAGATGAAACGCTGCCAAGGCTAGAATGGCGAAGAGGAATCCTTTGTTGTGATTCCACACCGGAACATAGAGCCACGTAATTAGAGAGCCGGCGAAGACAACAGCGATGACATAAACGGCGATGTACTTTGCTAGCGGCTTCTTGAATAATCCCATGTTTTCCCTTTCGAAGAAATAGATAGAGGCCAAATTACCCCTTTTATCATCATAAGGGCGATTGATGGGAAAGTCAATACAAATAAATGAGAGCGGCACCCACTAATCATTAGTTAGTGGGTGCCGCTCTCATAGGTTACTGCTTTGAAGCCTTCTCCTTACGGGAGACGAACTGGAAGCCTTCAATTAGGATTGCCGCGGCGGTGAAACTGATAACAGACACAAGGTTCTGTTGCCAAAGGGAAATCATCAGTGCAATGCTGTACATGGTGCCAAGCAAAGCACTCATCTTCCCATGTTCGTAATACTTGTGGATCATCACAAGACCGAACAGGAAGATTGCCCATCCTAGCCCGGTATCACTTTGATGCCACAGGCTAACCAGAACGGCGACACCAAATGGTAGCATCACTGCGGCAACGAGGATGCCGACGATGAGATCGTTCCAGTCAATTTTCTTACCGGTATCTTTTACCATCCGGGGAGCATCTGATGTTTTCATGATAATTCTTTCCAAGACGTAATAGGAGGAAGTTCCTGACGGAGACTACTTGACATAAAACTTGATGAGGTTCTCAACGATTGCGCAGGCGATTGCTCCGAAGAAGCAAATTGCGAACATGGAAATCAGCAGACCAATTCCCTCCGAGAAAAAGTATTTCACGTCGTAAAACGCACTGTACGCCTTATCGCAGAATTTCCGCGAGGAATTGCGGAGCGACCGGGCAGAAGGAGTAGAGAATGCCATGATTTCCTTAGGTTAGGTGGAGCATAATTCCTGTGACTCAATCATAAGACGTGCTGGAGGCATAAGTCAAGCCATAGGTATAGAGGAAGACGGTTAGTGTTTGGTTACTTTCTGGATGATTTCCTGAGCGTAAACGTCAGACCGCTCGGATTCTTTGAACCATGGTGCAGGGATATCGCTAGCCACCAGATCTGCCAGAAATGGTTCAAGTTCCCATTCGTTGCAGGCAAGGGGTTCACTCAGAAACATGCTTGCTGTCCAGTATGTATTCCACGCTGTTTCCTGCCAGATACCTTCAATGTCTACGATTCTTCCATCAGGGAGACGGTTGCCTGCATGGTACCAATCCGAGACATCTTCATGGGCACCAACAGTGACTATTGTGTATCCAGAGGTAAGGTGGATTTGGCGTGCGAGTTCCCAGCAATCACCTTCCGTGAACGCTTTACGCTCACTGATGCTGTAACCGAATGCCACGTCTGGAGTTCCCATACCTTGATAGTAGCGGAGTTCAGACAGGTTATCAAGTATCTATCCAGACCGACAAAAGTTGCCCTGCTACTCATGGCTGGGTAACAGGGCAACTTGGTAGGTTTAGATGTCGTAGGAAACCTTGTCGCGGAATTCGGAAGTCTTTGCCCGCCACTGCTTGTCAACTACATATGCTTTCACGGCTGCTTTGAAATCTGCCGAACGGACCGCCTTCTTGTGATCATCTGCCTCGTGAATGCGGGATACCCGACGACCGTGCTTCTCATCACCAAAGTTCAGACGAACCGGTGTTGCAAGGTGGGCGATGA